>Ga0310690_10002313_pt1 | contig 31387 bp, 9 predicted proteins | sample AusTroGonzalo_MG_2_FD_207661 | JGI IMG/M metagenome (GOLD analysis project Ga0310690, IMG submission 207661) | Bovine rumen microbial communities from tropical cattle in Woodstock, Queensland, Australia - Gonzalo_04 (v2) (version 2) | ecosystem: Host-associated > Mammals > Digestive system >...
GTTGCCGGAGTACGGAATCCTCATGCCGTAGTTCTTCCAGGTAGGCTCGTCGACAACCTTCGTATCGAGCTTGAGGTCGATGAGGTTGCCGTCGTCCGTAAGCGTCGGGGTGACGTCGAGGATTACGCCGACTTCGCGCTTCTCGAACTGCTCAGGCTCGACTACCGCGAGAATCGCGCTCTGGCTTCCGCCGTTGTTGCTGCTCGAGGATGTGCTGGACTGGAGCTGCACGTTGTAGTCGGTCGGATAGATGTACTCCGTGACAACCTTGATGACAGCGTTCTCGCCGGGCCTCGTAAGGATCTTGGGCGCGGAGAGGAGGTCTGTATCCGTGCGCTGCGAGAGCATGTGGAGAATCATCGAGAGGTCGGCTGACCCGAGGAACGCATTCACCTTCATGAACTGGTCGTTGCTCGACTTCTCGTTGCCGGAAATCGGGTTGCCGGTCCTCGAAAGGTAGCGGTTCACGTCGCCGTAGGTCGCGCCTTCTCCGCCCATAGGCTCAAGGCCACCGACACCGTCGCTGATGCGGGCCGGCTTGCCGTCGACAAGGCCAGTCCTGCGCCAGGACGTCGTTCCGTCGCCGGTATAGACGGTCTGCTGCTCGTAGGCAATGGTTCCGTCGCTCTTCTTGACAGGGACTGTCTGGGTCGAAGTAGTGTAGCCTTCACCCCAGCCGCCCTTCTTGAGACCGAGCTTGCGGCCAAGCCAGCCGCCGCTGCCGAGCGTGTAGTTGCTGTTAAGGATCCACTCGAAGCCGAGAGAGTTGAGGTCTTGCTGGCTGACCTCGACGAAGCGGGCCTCGATCTCGATGAGCTTCTGGTCGACGTTCAGCTCGGTAAGGGCCTTTTCGAGCTCCGCCAGGTTCTCGTAGGTGTTCTTGACGCGGAGCTTGCCGATCGTCTTGATGTAGAGGATCGAGCTGCCTTCGGGCCACTGAACGCCCATGAGCGAGAAGAACTCCTTCCAGTCGCGCTCCTGGCTCTCTTCGCCTTCGTCACCGCCACGCGAGCTGCTTCCGCCGAAGCCTGCGGACTTCATCTCCTTGATGTCGCTCGAGGCGCTTCCCATACGCTCAAGGAACGCCGCGACGACCGGATAGCTGCGGGTGATCATCTCCTCGGTCACGATATCCTTGTGCATGACCATAACGACAGGGCCCTGCACCTTGAACTTGTAGTCGACCGAATCGCAGACGAGCTTGAGGGCGTCGTAGAAGCTGATCGCGTTTGCGGTGATCATCGGGATCACGGGAACGCCAGCCTGGCCCGAAGGACCGGAGGGCTCCTCGCCGGAGGACGCAAAGCCGTCATCGGAATCGTCCTCGACAGGAGCCGCCTGGGAGAGGAGGGTTTCGGGGGTCTTCAGCACGAAGTTGAAGCCGCGCTCCTCAAGCGGGATGTCGGGACGGTCGAAATCCTTGGAGGCTCCGCGGAAGTAGTCGACCGCATCGATGATCGTCGCCGGTGGCTTGAAGGAAATCGTCGGAAGGGTCATCTCCTTCATGCGCTGGATGATCGACTGCTCCATCGAGCGCTCGGGATCGTCGCCGACAGACCTCTTGACGGTGGAGGAGACGGACTCCTCGAGCTCGCGGGCGTTAGGCGCGTAAACGGGGCGCCACGCCCTGTCGACGTCGGCGATCATCGCGGCACGCTGGACCATGAACTCCTGGCCGAGGATGAGAGCGCGCTTCTTCTGGATGGCGCCTCTGAGCCTGATCGCCTCCTGGTTGTAGGGGTCGTTTACGAGCACGAGCTCACACTCGTCGAGGGCCTTGTCGATATCCCTGACGGAAAGAAGCTGGCGGGCGCGCTTCAGGTGGCGGCGGTTCTTCTCGCGCTTCTCCTTGTAGTCGGCCTCGTTGCGGCGGTGCTTGATATCGGAAAGCTCGGTCTTGTTGGCGTTGGGATCCTCTCCCTTGCTCCACGCCTCGAGCTGGCGGCGCGCCTTGGGATGGCGCATCGACTTCGCCTTCTCCATCAGCTCGACGGCGCTGTCGCGACGGCCAAGCCTTTCCTCCTCGAGAGCAGCGCGGTACTGGCTCTCGGCTATACCCTGCTCGCACTCGCGGCGCAGAGACTTTGTCGAAGGGCTGTCGTTGAGAAGCTTGAGAGCGTTGCCGTAGGAGCGGGTCGCGTTGGCGTAGGCGCCCTCGGACATGCTCTGGCGAGCCGTTACGATTTCGCGCCTAGCCTGGGCGTCGTACGCCTCGCGCCTCAGACGCTCGGTAGTGCGAAGGTTGTCGAGAAGCTCAGCGTCGGCGTTGGCAGTCGCTGCACCGGCAGACGGGGCGACACTTGCTACCGGAGCAGCAGGAGCCGGCTCGGGCTCCTCGGCGGCGGGCTCGGGCTCCTCGGCGGGTTCCTCGTCAGCAACGGCTGCGGGCTCTTCCTCTGCTTCAGCGGCAGGTTCTTCATCGGCGGCCGGTTCCTCGGCCGCAGGCTCCTCGGCGGGTTCCTCGGCCGCAGGCTCCTCGGCGGGTTCCTCGGCCGCAGGCTCTTCATCAGTTTCAGCAGCAGGCTCTTCTTCGGCGGCGGGCTCCTCGGCAGGTTCGTCAGCTGCAGGCTCCTCCTCTGCGGCGGGCTCCTCGGCAGGTTCAACGGCGGGCTCTTCTTCGGCGGCGGGCTCTTCCTCTGCTTCAGCAGCAGGCTCCTCGGCTGCAGGCTCCTCGTCAGCTTCGGCCGCAGGCTCCTCCTCGGCGACGGGCTCCACGGCAGATTCCTCAGAGACAGGCTCTTCGGCAGGTTCAACCTCAGGCTCCTCGCCAGCTTCAGCGGCGGGCTCTTCCTCGGCGGCCGGTTCCTCCTCGGCAGCGGCCGGCTCCTCGGCGGCCGCGGGCGCTTCATCTTCGGCAGGAGCAGCAGCCTCTACCGCAGGAGCTGACGACTCGGCAGCAAGATCGCTTTCAAGATCTTTAAGGAGATCGTCAAGATCATCCTGCGCGAACGCAAATGTAAAACTGGAGACTACGGCAGCGACAACGCTGACGGAGGCGATTTTCTTCAGATTCGTCATAACGATCTCATGCTCCTTCTTCAAAGTCTGAGAGTATTATACTCTAATTTTGTTTACTGTTCAAGTGCTTCTATTGTACGCGTCTTCCCGAGTATTGCATCCTCGAGCGTGATGGAGGCGCCCTTCTCGAGGCGATTGATCTCCTAGACGGTGTATTTGGTGCCGTTCAGGTCGATCTGATCGCCCGCGACAACGGTGAATTCCTTTATTCCGCCGCGAACGTACTGAAGCTTTGCCTGGACATCCACGCTGACGCGCTTGGCCTTGCCCTGCTGCGTGGTCACGACAAGCGTAACGGTCTTGCCGTCGGACTTTCGCTCGATCGTCGCAAAGGACACGTCGACGGTCTTGACCGCTCCGCCGCCACCGGCGATCTTGACCTTCTTCTCCTTCTGCTCGAAGGCCTTTGCGACGAAACCGGTTTCGCCGATGTCCTGGCCGACGATCGTCGGATACGCCTTGCCGAGAGTGCCGTAGTCGTTGCGCTTCCTCGGGTCGAAGAGGTCCAGCTTGTATCCGGCGGGCGTCTTCATGTAGGACCTGAGGAAGAACGGAAGCGCCGTCTCCTTGAGAGGAAGAACGATCTTCAGCGAATCGAGGTAGTCGGGGTGGTCGTTCCTGTTCGACGGATCGGTTCCCGCGGCATACTCCTCCGCGTTGGTGAAGCCGTCGCCGTCAAGGTCCTCGTTGGCGTCGTTGGGGTTGTTCGGCGAAAGGCCGAACTTCCGCTCCCAGTCGTCGGGCAACCCGTCGTCGTCGCCGTCCAGCACGACAGGCGCGGCCTCCTCCTCGGGCTGCGCCTCGTTGCAGAACGGGCAGACCTTGGTCGCCGGCGGTATCGGCGCGCGGCACTCGGCCTTCGCGCAGAACACGCGGCGCTCGCTTGCGAGGAAGCTGCCGCCGGTTTCGCTGACGGGGTTCATCGTAAGAGGAGCCTTGGCAAGCTTTGCAGTCCTCTCGTACCACTCCATGTCGGCCGCCTTTACGCCGCTGGAGCCGGGCTTTCGCATCTCGATCCTGCGCACCTCCTGGGCGGCGTGCGCATCCGGGTCCTCCTTGAGCGCCCCGATGAAGAATACCACCGCGCCCGCAAGCGCCAGGGCCGCGACACCGGCCGCAAGCCAGTCGTAGTGGGCCGTGAAGAAATTGCCTCCGTTGCGTGAACTCATTTCTCTTCCTCCGCTTTCGCTTCGCCTGCCGGCTGAGACTCCGCCGCACCGCCTTCAAGCGAGCGGAAGTCGTAGACCGAGAACGACATGTCGACCTTTATCAGCGAGGCCGAAATCGGGTCGGTAACTACGTTTGAAACCTTCTCGACCTCCTCATTGGAAGCCGCCTCCTCGACCTGGCGGCCACGGCGACCGCGGCGACCGCGGCCCGCCGCGGCCTCCTGCTGCTTCTTGCCGTCGCCACCGCCCAGCGCCTCGGCGATGTCGTCCCTTTCGTGGACGAACGAGAACTGGTCGACGACCACAAACCGCGACGACACGATGAATTCGTTTATCACCTTGACGAGCCCCGCGGGAGAGGAGCGGAACGCGACATCGATGCGGGTGACATCAGGGCCCGCCTCCGCCGTCTCCTGCTGCTTTGCGGGCTTCTTGCCCTTCTTGCCCTTCTTGGGCTGCTCCTCCTCCTTGACGACCGGCGCGCCGGACTTCACGACTATATCGACGATCTCGGAGACGCCGCTCTTTGCGAGCGCCTCGACGACGGTCGACACGTCATGCCATTCCCTCTGGAGCCTGGCAAGGTTCTCCTGGGCGGGGAGCTCTCCGCCCGTTATGTATTCCTTGAAGCCGAACGGGAAGTCGGGCTTGACGATGCGCCCGTCGACAGCTCCGGGAAGGGACGAGAGCCTTCTCGCCTCGTCCGCGAGAAACGCCTTGAACGCCGGAGGCGTAGTCGCCTCGAAGAAGACGTCGCCGGCAGCCGCGATCTTCACGGCCCCTTCGCGCCACGTCTCGTAAGTCCCGGCGTTCTCCTTGTAGGCCGCAATGCCTTCGGGGCCGGGATACACCGGAAGACGCGCAAGCCTGTCGGCCGTCTGCAGTGCGCCCTCGAGCTCGGAAGCCTTTTCGCCCTTGTCCGAAAGGGCGCTCCAGATGAGGTAGGCGAGGGCGAGCGATGCAACGAGCGCAACGCCGCCGACCGACGCAAGTATTATCTTCGACTTGTTCATTTGAACTTAACCTCCACCGTAAACTGCTCAAGCGCGGCGCCCTTGCCGAGCGAGGTCATGTCGGCTATCCTGACGGAGTCGGGATCGACCGAAAGGTTCGCCTTGAGGTTGCCGACGACGATCTCCGAAGGGGTCTTCTTCTTGCCTTCGTGCTCCTGGGCGTAGATGCCGGCCCAGAGGTCGAGGCTGTCCTTCCATCCGCGCACGGTGATCCGGCCGGGCTCCCACTTCTCGATCCACATGCCGGGTCCGAGGGCCGCGCGAACCGCAGCAAGGCGCCCGACGGCGGCATAGCGGCGGCCGAGAAGGTCCTTTACGCCGTCGGCGGCGGTCTTTGCCGCTTCGACGTCCTTCTCCGCGGCCTTGAGCTTGGTCTCGAATCCCTTGAGGACGCTTACCTTCGACTCGACCTGGCTGTATGTCGTCTCCACGACATCGGCCTGGCGGCCGATGCCGACGTAGACGAGCGCAAGCGCCGCGACGAAAAGCGCGGACGCCGCCGCGACCACAGGTATCTTCGCCTGCTCGGCGCGGGCCGCGATGATCGACGGCGGCAGCAGGTTGATCGCGAAGCGCGCCGCATCGGTCATGTGGAGCGCGAGGCCGACCGTGGGCGCTAGGAAGGCGCCGTCGGATCCGAGGGCCTCCTGGTCGAGCGAAGCGGCGGGGGAGACGACCTCGAACGGATTGAAGAACTCGACCTCGATCTTGAGCGCATCGGAGAAGAACTGGTCGACCTGGGGCAGGAGCGAAGTTCCGCCGGTGAGGTAGAGCTTCGTCGGCGCACCGCCGCCCTGCTGCGAACGGTAGAAGTTCACGGACCTCGATATCTCGGCCTGAAGACGCGTCATGATCGCGCGGCAGACCTTCGATATCCTGTCGGCGACCTCGTCCTCGTCCTCGATGACTCCGCCGAGCGAAACGTAGCCCTTCTGGAGCTTGAGGGCCTCGGCCTCGTCGGGCGGGCACCCGAGGGCCTGCGCGATGTCGCGCGTAATGTTCTTGCCGCCGATCGGTATGGAGCGGTTGTAGACCTTGTCGTCCTCGACTATGACGAGCGAAGTGGTCTTGGCGCCGATGTCGAGAAGTATCGAGCATGTTCCGTCGCCGCCGTTCGCGGCGCGGACCGCGTTCGTGAAGGCGATCGGCGCGACGTCGACGATCTCGGGACGGAAGCCCGCAGACGCGACGGCGTCGGTTATCGCCTCGACCTGCTCGATCTTGGCCGCGACGATCATTACGGCCTTGTCGCCGCTCGCGGTGTCGCCAAGCACCTGCCTGTCGCACACCATCTCGTCGATCGGGAACGGAACGTTCTGCTCGATCTCGTAGCGGATCATCTGCTCGAACTTCTCGTCGCCTCCGGCCGCCGGGATGGCGGAGAAGCGCGGGAACACCATCTGGCCGGAAAGCGATATCGCGACCGGGCCGGGGCGTATCCCCTTCTCGCGGACGATGTCCATGATCGCGGGGACGAGTATCGTGGCCGCGTCGCCGGAGTCGAGAGGCGCGGAAAGGCGCGCCGTGCCGTAGTTGACGAGCGTAAGGGCGCCCTTGGCGCCGCCCTCGTACTCGGCAAGCGTCACAGTCGCGGCGCCGATGTCAAGTGTCAGGAATTTCTTAGCCATAAGATCGAGTGCCTGTAGAGGTTTCGGTTACTGGACGACAAGCTCGTAGTCGTTGGGGTTCACGAGGGCCCAGATCGTCTTGGAGCGGTCCTGAAGGCCCTGACGGCGCTCGATCATGGGCTCTCCGTCTGTGGACTTCGGATTCTTGGCGTTCATGATCTTGTCGTCGTTCCAGAAGGCGGCCTCGAGCTTCTTCGGGTGGGAGTCGATGCCGGTGATCTCGCTCTCGCAGTCGCCCGCAAGCACCTTGCCGCTTCCGTCGGTTATCACGATGCCGATCGCCTTGGGCTCGCCGTACTGTTCGTAGTAGCTCGGATGCAGGCATACGGACGCAGCGTGGAAGCCCTTGGGGATGTTGACGTACGTCACGCGCTGGGTGAAGTACGAATAAGGAGCGCGCTTCGCGAGGGTCTCCTTGTCCTTGGTCGTGGCGGTCTTCGTGTCGAGGAGTACGTGCCACTCGAAGGTAAGCTGGTCTATTACGCGATCGTAGGTCTGGTACTTGGTCTCGAGGACGATCCACTTGCGGGGCTTGCCGTTCCAGACCTGGCCCATCGACGACTCGCCCCCGAAGGAGGGAGCGTTGAGGGTGGAGTTCCTGCCGAGCTTGGGGAAGAGCTCGATCTTCACCGAGGCGGTGGGGCCCTCCTCCTCCTCGACCGCCGCCGCGGCCGCCTTAGCGTTCTTCTGCTTCCCGGTCGTCCGTACGGGGGCGGCGTGGAGCGCGGACGCTGCCGTCAGCGCGACAACTGCAAATACCATGGATTTCTTGATGTTCATCGTTATGTTCCTTTCTTAAATCTGCCTACATCACCTTCATCTTCGGAAGGTCCTGGATGTCGACGAGGCCGACGACGCGGCCGTTCTGGTCGCAGACCGGCAGGTCGTCGATCCTCCTGCGCTCGAAGATCTTCAGGAGCTCCGCCGCATACACGTCGTTCCTGACGAACATCGGCGAAGGAGTCATGTACTTCGCGACCGGCTCGTCGAGGGTCGCGCCCGGCGAGCCCTCCCTGGCGTGCGACTCCGACATGACCCGCCTGAAGTCGCCGTCTGTGAATATTCCGAGAAGTTCGCCCTCGTCGCCTACGACGATAGCCGATCCGCCCTGGGCCCTCGTCATCGCCATGAGCGACTCCATCACCGTGGCCGACCTCGGTATGGTCGCAAGGCGCTCGCCCGTCCGCATGATGTCTGTGACCTTCATGACAAGCGCGCGGCCGATCGCCCCTGCGGGATGGTTCATCGCGTACTCCTCGACGGAAAACCTCTGGGCGTCTATGAGCGTCATCGCCAGGGCGTCGCCCATGGCCATCGTGGCCGTCGTCGAGTTGGTCGGGGCCATTCCGAAGGGGCACGCCTCCTTGCCGCACGGCACCTCGAGGTGGATGTCGCTCATCTTGGCGAGCGTCGACTCGGGCCGGCCGGTCATGGATATGACCTCGAGCCCGTGGCGGCGGATCGCCGGTATGAGGCGGAGGATCTCGTCGCTCTCGCCGCTGAAGGAAAGGGCGAGGAGGATGTCCTTCGCCGAGACCATGCCCAGGTCGCCGTGCATCGCCTGCACTGGGTTGAGCACGATCGATCTCGTTCCAGTGGACGAGAAGATGGCGCTCATCTTCTCGGCGATATGGAGGTTCTTGCCGACGCCGGAGACGACAACTATGCCGCCTTGCGCGGCGCAACCGAGAATCATCTTCACGGCAGAGGTGAAATCGTCCCCTATGGCGTCGCGCGTGCGGCGAAGGCCCTCGATCTCGATGTCGAAGACCTCGCGCGCGCGGTTGACCATCTCTTCGCCGGTCATTTGACGTTACCTCCGAACCTACTTCGACTGGGACTGCAGAAGCGTGACGCAGATCGTTCCGACGATGTCCTCGGCCGAGCAGCCGCGCGAAAGGTCGTTCATGGCCTTCGCGAGGCCCTGCAGGCTCGGGCCGATCGCATCCGCCTCGCCGAGGCGCTGGGCGATCTTGTAGCCGATGTTTCCGGCCTGGAGATCGGGGAATACGAACACGTTGGCGTTGCCCTGTATCTCGCCGCCCGGGTTCTTGAGCTGGCCGACCGCGGGAACGATCGCCGCGTCGAACTGCATCTCGCCGTCCATCTTGATCCCGGCCTCCGCGAAGCGCGGACGCGCGAGCTCGACGGCCTTCTGGACCTTCTCGACGAGTTCGCCCGCCGCCGAGCCCTTCGTGGAGAAGGACAGATACGCCACGCGAGGCTCGTTGCCCGTGAGTTCGCGGTATGTCTGGGCCGAGGCGAGACCGATGTCGACGAGCTGCTCCGCCGTCGGGTTGGGGATGACGGCGCAGTCGGCGAACGCGAGAACGCTGTCGCCGGACGGCGTCGGGCGCTTGAGGTCCATGATGAAGCAGGAGCTCGCCGTCTTGACGCCCTTCTGGGTGCCGAGCGTATGGAAGGCGGCGCGGAGCATGTCGCCGGTCGAGGCGATGGAGCCCGCGACGAGTCCGTTCACGCGCCCGAGCCTGACCATCATTCCGCCGAAGTAGATGCGCTTCGTGCGGAGGGTCTTCTCGGCGGCCGCGAGGTCGATGATCTTCTGCTTCTCGACGGGCTTCTTCGACTCCTTGGCGTTCCATGATTCGAGGTACGCGGCCTCGAGCTCGGCGTCGCCCTTGGTGTAGTCGATGACCTTTATGCCCCGCTCGGAGAGCGAGAGTCCGGCCTTGGCCTCTGCCGCCGCGATCTCCTCGGGTGTTCCGAGTACGACGGGCGTGCAGATCCTGCGGTCGACGCAGGCGCAGGCGGCGGTGATGACGCGCGCGTCCATGCCCTCCGGCAGGACCACCGTCCCGTTCAGTTTCGATGCCCTTGCTATTATGTCCTTGATGGCGTTCATGTCGGTTGCCTCTCCTTGTGTCAGCCCAATACCCTTACGGTGTCCTGCGCGATCGCGAGCTCCTCGTTCGTCGGAATGATCACGACGGGGATCTTCGAGCCCTTCGCCGAAATCACCTCGAGCTTGCCGCGGACGGCGTTGGCCTTCCTGTCGAGCTTGATGCCGAGCGCGCCGAGCCTGTTGACGATCCTCTCGCGGACCTCGCTCGAGTTCTCGCCGATTCCGCCCGTCATGACGATCGCGTCGGCGCCGCCCACGACAGTGTTGTAGGCGCCGATGTAGAGGGCCGTCCTGTAGGCGAGCATCTCAAGCGCGAGTTCGGCGGCCTTGTCGCCCTTCTCGGCCTTGGTGCAGATGTCGCGGCAGTCGCTGGAGCCGGTGAGCGCAAGGAGCCCGGACTTCTTGTTGAGGAGAGTGTCCATCTCGGCGGGAGTCTTCTTCTCCGCCTCCATTATGGCGAGGACCGCCGCGGAGTCTATGTCGCCGCAGCGAGTGCCCATGACGAGACCGGCGAGAGGCGTAAGGCCCATCGACGTGTCGACGCAAAGGCCGTTCTTCACCGCCGCGAGCGAGCTGCCGTTGCCCATGTGGCAGGTGACGAGATTCACCTTCGAGACGGGCTTCTTGAGGAACTTCGCGGCCTCCGCCGTGATGAACTTGTGGCTCGTGCCGTGGAAGCCGTACTTGCGGATACCCATCTTCCTGTAGTACTTCGGGTCGATCGCGTACATCGCCGCGCAGTCGGGCATCGTCTGGTGGAAGGCCGTGTCGAACACGGCCACGTTCGGAACGCCCTTGAATATCTTCTGGCAGGCGCGTATGCCGCCGATGTTGGCGGGCATGTGCAGGGGACCGAACTTGACGAGCTTGTCGAGCTTCGCGAGAACCTTGGCGTCGACCTTGACGGAGTCCTTGAAGACCTCGGCGCCGTGAAGCACGCGATGGCCTATCGCGTCGATGTCCTTGGGCTCGCCGAGATCGGCGACGACCTTCTTGAGGGCCTCCGTATGGTCCTTGGGACCGCCGCAGCCGATGCGCTCGACAAGGCCCTTGGCGAGGCGCTCGCCCTTGGCCATGTCGAAGAGCTGGTACTTCAGCGAGCTTGAGCCCGAGTTGATTACGAGAACTTTTCTGATCGCTTTCTTCATCTCATGATTTCCTTTTTTCAATCTTCCACAACATCGACGCTCTTCAGGCGGAAGAACGCGGTCGGATATTCGGCGGCAATGTCGGCGATGGCCTTGTTGACCGTATCCTTGAGGGCTGCGTCGTCCTGCGCGAAGGTGCGCTTCTCGCGGATGTCGAGAGTGGCCGTGGTGGAGACGAGCTCCGTCCACTCGCTCGCCAGGTTCGGAGTCCACTCGAACGTGAACTTCAGCCTGACGCTGATGTTGTAGGACTTGGCCTCAAGCGTCTTGCCGTCGACCGTGGCGGTCGGATCGACCTCGATGGCGATGCCTTCGTCGCGCGAGAACGCCGTTATGACGACCTTGGGCTCGGGATTGAGCGCCGCGAGCTGCTCTGCCGAGAGACCGGCCATCGCAAGCGCGAGCGAAGGAGTCGCAAGCCTTCCGTCGTTCTCGAACTGCATGAGCATCGAGTAGTAGGGCAGGTCGATTACGTCCTTCTCGATCGACTTGTAGATGTTCTCGGCCTTTATGGTGCCGTCGCCGTCAACCGTCACGATGTAGGGCGACAGTGCGGTTTCCACGTCGGTCGGAGCGAACTCTCCGTTGCTGTCGAGCTCGAGCGTATCGGGCAGCTTGTTGCCGTTGGTGTCGCAGTCCTCGATGTAGATGACGCATGTCGTGGTCTTGAGGTCGTCCGCCTCCGTCGTCGAGACGCCGTACGCGCGAGGCGTGTAGACGTCCCTGCGGTCGGGATCGCCGACGTAGCAGCCGTAGCCCCAGCTCTCCCAGCTCTGGCGCACGCCGTCGCCGTTCGAGTCGAGATAGGCGAGAACGTAGTACTCGCTGCCCTTCGGGAGACCGGTCACAAGCGCATTCATCGCAATCCTGTCGATGGCGCCGATCGTTCCCTTGTTCTTCACATATCCCGCCCCGACGGGGGACCCGGAGAAGTCCGGCGTCGCGTAGGCCTCGACGCGGATGATTCCCTTGGCGCCAGCGACCTTCACGGTACCGGGACCCATGTACTTCACGCCGACGGCGATCTGGCCGTAGTCGGAGAGATCGGCCACGTTGGAGATGCGGAGCTTGGCGCCCGCCTCGAAGCTGCCGTTGAAGTCGACAAACTTCGCATCGAGCATCGAGACGTCCCACCTGTATTCCCTGTCGGCCTCGAACACCTCGCCTTGAGGCGTAAGCGAACCGGCCCAGATGGGCGCCGTCCAGCTGTAGCAGCCGTCGGCTCCGCGGACGGGCGAACGCTGGACGCCCGAGTCGAAGACGAGCTTTCCGTCGGAATCCCAGACCTTGAGCTGGAAGGCCGGATAGGGCTTGCCGATGGCGCTCGTGTGCTTCCACCTGAAGGTCGGCTGAGAACCGTTGGCGGTGAAGGTCTTCTCCGTCGTAGCGGGCTGCTCCTCGCCGACATCATAGTGGTTGACCATCTGGGCGATCAATATGTTGTTTTCGGCGCTGTACGATGCCGAAGGAGCATACTGGAGCGTGATTGCGAACGTCGCGCTCTCCAGCGTATCGATCGAATATCCGTTGTTCCAGGTCATGTAGGACTCGTCGATCGTGCTTCTCGCAACGCCGTTCGCGTCTACGTAGCCGCCGATGTCGAACCACCTGCCGGGAACCATGTCAACCTCGGTAAGCACCGGGTGGCTGCCAAGATCGAACACGCCGATCGAGCCGAGCAGCCTGTAGTACTCTCCGTTGCCGCCCCTCGTTTCGCTGATGAGCGCCTGCGTTATCCAGAGGTGCACCGGGCCAGTCGCCGAGAAGTCGAGATTCGTCCCGACATAGTCCCTGCTCATCGCGAGAGCGGCCCAAGGATACTTGTCGGCGACGCGGCGGTCGATGCTGGTCCTGACCACCTCTTCGTAGTTCGACGAGAGCATTGCGTAATACGCATCCCAGTTGTCCTGGGAGAAGCTGCCGCCCGACGGATTCAGGCTGCTCCAGAATTCGTCATCCTTCGCGTCAAGCTGAGCCGCAAGCTTCCTCTGGATCGCGATCGCGTCGGAGAGGTTGACGCGCATCGCAGTCGGATTGACGTCGGTGAGCTCGAGAGAGAACGGAGCACCCTTCAGGTAGCTTATCCTGACGCCCTTCGTGGAGCCGTAGGGCATGCCGACGGCGTAGTCGGTCGAACTTCCGTCTGTGACGTAGGCGACGAACGTGTTCTCGCCTTCGCGGAGCTCGCCCTCGTCGGGAGTTCCGAGCTCGACCTGGAGGAGGCCGGCCTTGAGGTCGCCCGCCTCCATGGTCCACATCGCGTCGTGCTCTCCGCGCGTCGACGACGTGGCGCACCAGGCCTTCACGACGAGCGTGTCGTCGGACGAGAGGTTCTCGCCACGGTAGCTGAACGCGGCCTTGACGGTCGGCGCAGGCCTTCCGCCGGAGAGCGAGTAGACGGAATTCTCGGTCACGTTCGTCACAAGCACCTCGACGCCGTCGACGATGTTGGTCACAACGGTCGTCTCGGCGACCTTGCCGCCCATGATCTCGGCGCGGGCCTCGGCCCAGTTGCTCCAGCCGTCGCCGTCGGTATCGCGGCTCGAGTCGTAGCTGTAGCGCGAGTAGTTGGCCGTACGGACGCCGCCGACGGCGACATCGGCGGGCTGCTCGTCCTCCCACCAGTCTTCGATCATGTCGTGGTCGGCGAAGATCTCGCCCAGATACAGCCTGCCCTGGGGCAGGAAGTAATCGGGAACGAGCTGGCCGTTCGCACCGGCGAAGGTGCTCATCTCCGAAGGATCGAGATCGGCCGTAGGATCGACCTCGGGGAATCCGTCGAGTCCGGAGATCATGTACTCCACAAAGTTGGAGAGCTGGTCGTTGTCGGCGTCGCCGCGGTAGCCGGTCCTTCCGTCGCCATTGCCGCCGTACTTGAACATGTACTCGTACGAGGCCCTGTCGTTGATGCCGTCCTTGTCGGTGTCGTCATTCCAAGGATCGGTCGGCATGTCGCCGCGGCTGAACTCGTACACGTTCTCGAGGCCGTCGCCGTCGGGGTCGCCCGCACGGTCGTCGAAGTTCCAGGGCGAGACAGTGAGCGACGAACCGGCGCCTGCAGGGCCGCTCATCACATAGAGCTCCCAGCCGTCGGAGATTCCGTCGCGATCGTAGTCGGTGTCGCCGGGCTTGAGCGTGTACCTGCTCCAGACCCTGTTCCTGTTGACGTTGTCCTCGTTGGCGAGCCCAAGAGCCTCCAGATAGCGGACGACAAGATACTTGTCGAGGGCCGTGAAGGGCTTTGTCCTCACCTGCTTCGCTTCCGGTACGCTGCCGTTGGCCGTGTTCCTGTCGAAGCCGTAGGCATCGTACACCTGGGCGTGGATCAGGGCGGACGTGACATCCGCAACCTCGTAGACCTTGCCTGCAGTGAGCGTGACGTTCGTTCCGTAGCCGTAGAAGCTGCCGCACTCCCAGGCGGAGCAGAGGGCGAGACCGTCGACGGAAGCGCCGACGATAGGCGCAGATTTCGCGTCGGGCGACAGGAGGTAGTCGGCCCTGGTCGCGAGATCGGAGCCGTCCCAGACCGTGACGAGCACACCGTCGATTTTGCAATACGCCATCACGTCGCCGTCGGCGGTTTCGTCGGCATCCTTCATCATCGGGTCGAGATTCGCGAACTTCGCCTCCCAGCCGTCGGGCATGCCGTCGCCGTCGCTGTCCTTGTCGAACGGATCGCATCCGTAGTCGAGCTCCTCGTCGTCGGCAAGGCCGTCACCGTCGCTGTCGCCGCCGCTGCCCGACGTCGAGGACGAAAGATCGCCAAGCTCGAGCGCATCGACAATCTCGTTCTGGTTGATGTCGCAATCCTCTATGAATATCGCGGCCGACGGACAGGCGAGCTTGCTGCCGTTGACCTCGACGGGCTCCGGAGAATAGATGAACCTCGAGTCGTAGCCGACCTTGTTGGCGTAGCCCCAGGATTCGAAGGAATCGCGCTTGCAGTTGTTGTTCGCGTCGATGTAGGCCATGAGGTACACCTGGCCGGGGAGCACGCCGCGGAGCACCGCGTTCGTCGTCGTGACGTCCTCATCGCTGTCGAGGAGCGCCAGGTCGGCGACGCGGGTCCTCGCAAGAGGAAGCCCCGTGAAGTCGGCGGTCGCGTACGCCTCCACCACGATATTGGTCATGCCCGAAAGACCGGTCACGTCGCCGACTCCGTAGTAGCGGACCGCGGCTGCTGCGGTGCCGTAGCCGGTCTGCGTATCGGGATTGCGGTCGTTGTTGCCGACGTCCATCTTGAAGCCGGCCCAACCGCTCCAGGCGGCGCTGTCGTCGGAGGTGTTGAACTTGGAGTTGAGAAGCGTGACGCGCCAGAAGTAGTTCTCGCCGTCCTTCAGGACCGCACTTCCGTTTGTCGTCGCAAAGGTGTCGACGTAGAACGACGGAGTCACGCTGTATGCGCTGGCGACGTCTGTCGTATACGGCGCCCTGCCGGGAAGCATCGCCACGCCGGAATCCCAGACGACGCCCGCCACGGTGGCGTTTGTGGAAACCTGGATGCGATAGGCCGTCATCGTATCGTCTTCGCAGCTGAAGACGAACGTCGGGCACGCAGAGTAGACTATGGCGTTGTCGACGGGCGCAAGGGCGGTAGGTGCGGTGCGCTTCATCGAGAACGTCCTCGTGTACGTGCCGATCACGACGTTTGTCGTACTGCCGTCCTCAAGCGTGTCGACCCTGGCGATCTCGTAGGTCGCGCTTTCGATTGCCTCGCCGATCGCCGCCGCGTCCTTGGCAAGCCACATCCAGTCGAGATCGGGACGCATTGAGGATACGACGTCGGCCTCCGTGAGATACGGGCGGTCGTCGCTCACTGCGGTAGCGGTGGAAAGCGTCCTCAAGGGCATCCTGCGCTCGCGTATGGTGTTTATGGCAATGCGGCGGACGACGAACTTCGCCGTCTGCGGAACGTCGTCGTTCTCGCCGGCGTCCTTGGCGAACTCGACTGCGGTGCGCATGAAGACGGGCGACTCGTCCTTGAGCTCTATCGTCACCGCCTTGTCGGTCTTGTGCCAGCCTACGTCGACGTCGTTTACGGCGCCGTAGGGCTCGCCTACGTCGTATGTTCCGTTCCCGTTGATGTCGATGAACGCCTCGACGATGTTCCTGCCCTGCTTGATGCGGCCGGCCGTAGGCTCGTTGAGCCAGAGGGTCTGCGGCCATTCACGGCCGATCCTGTAGGCGTAGGTCACGCCGAACACAGTGCCGTCAAGGGCGACGCCCAGAGTCTCCGCCTTTTCAAGGTCGAGATCGAACTCTCCTGTTGCGTAGTCGAGGGTGCCTATGTAGACGGCCTTGCCGGTGGAGTTGGATGCCGAAAGGTATATTTCGCCGTACTTGCCGTTCGAGTCCGCAACGGCATTCGCGAACGAAGTCCACTGGATTCCGTTGTTGTCAAGCTTGATGTAGGGATACTTCGCCTTCTCGGACACGTAGTCCTCGTAGGTGCCCATGCCCTTTCCGGGCGATATCGTCACTGCCTGTCCGTCGACTTCCGCCTGGAAGCTTGTGACGTTGCCCGAATTGTCGTATATGGCATGAAGGTCGTAGCCATAGTAGTATGCCCGCTTGATGCCCTGCTTCGTGTACCAGTCGTAGCTCCATGTGCAGTTGCCTAGCGACGCGAGAGGCGCGTTCATGAACTCGACCGACGTTCCGACCGCGTTTATCCGGCCCGGATGCAGGAAGCCGCGCAAAGTGGTCTTGCCGGCGTAGCCGCCCATGAATTTGGTCACGTTCACCACGCCATCGTCTGCGCCGGGGATGTCGAATGTCGCGTCGACACGCTTTGCGTTCGGCGTCCTGGTCCTTACGACAAGGCCCTTGCCGGTCACATCCTGGACGCCCTTGTACGTAATCGCAACGCCGATCGTGGGCTGGGGATACGAGCCGAAGTGACGCGTATCGTCAAGGTAGCGGTCGACACCCTTGGCCCAATAGCTTCCGTACCATGCGTAGGCCCTGGCCTCGGAGAAGTTGTCCCAGCCGTCGCCGTCCTTGTCGAGATACGGATCGTATGCGGCAGGGTTCGAGAAGTCGGAGCCGAACATGTTCTCCCACCACATTTCTATGAAGTCGTGGTCGGTTATGAGCTCGCCGATGTAGGAATTCGTCACGACGCGCGCATCGTCCACCACCGAATAGTCGGGCTTCAGGAAGTAGTCCGTCACGGCCTTGCCCGTGGAGTGGGGATCGGTCGGGTCGAGGAACGGCATTCCGATGTTCTTCACCTCCCTGCTGCCCAGCCTGAACGAAGGCGCCTTTTCTGCGATCGACCAGTCGCCGAAGCTCACCAGATATTCATGGTAGTTGCTGAGGCCGTCGTTGTCGAGGTCTTCGTCGGCTTCGCAACCGAGGATTCCGAAGTGCCTTTCCCACCAGTCGGGAATCATGTTTCCGTTCGTGTCGGCGTACTCGGCATCGCCCGAATACGTAGTGTAGTCGGGATCGTACTCGCCCGTCGGGAGAAGTCCGTCTTCCAGGTCGATCCTGTATTCCCTGGCCGAGGTGTCGCCGGCCCAGGCGGGTATGCCGTTGTCGTCCGGGTCGCCGTCCATCTCATCGGCGCTGCCCTTGGTCACAGCCCATGCGTCTTCGGGGCCGGCGCCGTCCCAGTATTCGGTAAGGCGCTTGGCGTAGGCGCTGCCGACCGGAACGAGGTCGCGGCAGCCTACGAAACCATGCACAAGGTCGTAGCGGAAGCGTTCATAGAGCGTTCCGCTGCCCCACACGTCCCTTACGAGCGAAGCCGTGTTGGTGTATTTCTCGAGCCACCTCAGCTTCATCTCGAGATTGTACATGGCGTCTGTGTAGTTCTCGTCCGAATAGAGGCCGTTGTACGTGACCTTCGTGTAGGGGTTCATCGTGTTCGGGAACACGTACTTGTCAAGCCCGTGCTTCTCGGCTGCGGTGTAGCCGGCGTAGTTCTCGCTCCAGTACACGCTGTCCTCGACAGCGCCGCAAAGCGCCGGCAGGTGGCCTACGGTATCCTCTATCCAAGGTACGATGTGCTCGGACTTGTAGACCTTGGAGCCTACAGGCGACTCAAGCACGCCCTTCCACCAGCTGATGTTGACCATGTCGCTCAAGCTGCTGCCGTCGTTGGGGTCGCGCACGACGCCGAGAACCTTGTTGATGAAGCCCGGAGGAACCTGCTGCACGAAGTTCGTCTCGGTCGCGCCGGCCAGCGTCGAGAAGTTGTAGTGCTGCACGAGCTCCGGCGGAAGCGTGGACTTGTTCGCGCCGTTGTTGTTGCGGCTGGCGCCTCTGCCGAGCGCGGAGAACACGTCGTCGCGAAGCTCCTTGGCCATGGCGGCATCGATGCGCTTGTACATCAATTCCCCGATCTGGCTTTCGGTCCTGGCGCCCTCCCAGAAGCGGACCTCGTCGACGCTGCCCTTGAGGAAGCATTCGGCGACTTCGCTCCACCCGGTGACTTCGGCGGTGTAGCCCCAGCCGAACGCGCCGTCACCCTTCGGCTTGGCGCCGATCATCGTCGCCGACTTTTCGACCCTGCTGTGGTACTCGATCGCGCCGAGGCTCTGGCCGTCCTGGGTGGTCCTGTCGGTGCCGTTGGCGGGAATTATGTTGGTCCCTATTGAGCTGACGCACTTGCCGTTGACGTACAGCTTGAGGGTCGAGCCGTCGTATGTGGAGGCGAGGTGGGTCCACTTGCCGTCGGCGAGGGCGGTCGTATCGGTGATCCTGCACTCGTTCGTGGTCGTGTTCTGGGTAAGCGCGAACGCCTTGCCCTCGCCGTCGATTCCTATCGCGAAGTTAAGACGGACTACGGTATTGGTGTTGTCGGCGTCCCAGCCCTCGCACCTGCACGCGCGACAGGCGACAACCTTGTCGCCAGGGTCCGTCACGTTCTCGGGACGCACCCACGCCTCGACGGTGAACTGCCTGTAGAGGTTGAAGTTGTCGGCCCAGCGCATGCTGTTCTCCATCGTAACGGCCGCACCGGGATCCTCCGGGCCTCCGAACCAGATGCTCTGGCGGCGCGCCGGATCGGAGGAGTCAAGCGGATCGCTTGTAGGCTCGGGAGTGTTCTTTGCTTCGACCGAATCGCTGCGCCAGTCGTTGTCGGTATCGTAGCCTTCGTTCTCCTCGAACGGCGTAAGGTACACGTAGTTGCGCGAACCCCACATGAGGCTGCCGGAGGACATCATATACATTATGTCGTCCTTGCTGTCGTTGTACGAGCTGACGTTGGACTGCGAATAGTAGAGAGCCGTGTAGGAAGGCCCGCAGACGACCGGAACGGTCACACGTACTGTTCCGTACTTCGCCGTCTCTTCGTAGACAGCCACCTTGTTCGTCACATTGACAAGGGCGCCGTTTTCATCCCTGACCTTCTTGGGGTAGCCATGGCTGTCTCTCGCCTCCTCCTCGGTGTACACGCCCTGGTCATAGACCAGAACGGAGCTGTCGGTCATCCACAGCGGAGTCGGGTCGGTATGGGTCGAGCTTGGGTCTGTCACGTTGGCAAGGATCATCTCCTCGTTGTTTCTCAGGCCGTCGCCGTCGGCGTCGGCTGAAGCGGTACCCATCATCCACGGAGCCTTGATCGGATCGCAGACAGGCGCCTCGTAGGTGTTCCAGCCCGTCCAGGCGTTGTTCCAGGGCGTTATCCTTCCGTCCATGGCCCTTGCGATTATGTCGCTCTTGTAGACATAGCTTCCCCTTACGTCGGAGACGTTTCCGAGAATCGGGTTGAGACCGTGGAAGAGCTCGTAGTAGTCGTCCATGCCGTCGTTGTCGGTATCCCACAGACGAGGATCTGTGCTGAAATACTCGTCGTTTGCGATAGAAGAGCTGAACTCGTACTCGTAAAGATTGTACGTGGTCGTTACGTTTTCATATACGGGTTCCGCCTCCATCGAGTACACATCGGCTCCGTCGCGCACGTAGACCCACAACTTGCCGTCCTCCCAGTACCATTTGTTGTGGAGATCGTCAGGAAGCTCCGGGTTGTAGTCGTCCCAGTAGCGGGTTTCCGTTTCGCCAACGAACTTGAACCCGACCAGAGTCCTGCTGCTGGACCTCGAAGTGGTGTAGTACTTCGCAGGCTTGGCCCTGGGGAGCATGTACTTGTAGGCCTTTGCGGGGTCCCACGCACGCGGAGGCGCGGAGAAGTAGCCTAGGGCGGCGAGATAGTCGGAGTAGCCGGCATAATTGGACGGATCGCCTGCCCAGGCCGCGAAGTTCTTGTAGCCGAGCTTCTCGCCGATGAACTTGAGCTGCGTGTTCGAGAACGGCATCGTAAAGCTCGTCTTGAGGAAGCGGTTCGTACCGTCGCCGACGGCATCGGCGCACCACTCGCCTGGCGTGAATTCGCACCGGCCGGACGTCTCGTTGACGACTGTCACCAAGGGGCTGTCGCGGCCGAGAAGAGGCGTCTTGTCGTCGTCGTAGCGGAGGTGCCTGAGCGACTGCACCATGTACTCCTGCCAGTTTTCGAGACCGTCGCCATCCCAGTCGTTGTTGGCGAGAAGATAGCTGTAGGTCGTGGCATCGGGCACAGTACCGTCCTGGCCCATCATTATGTAGTACCTCGAGACAATGGCGCCATCCATATTCCTCGGCAGGCGCCAATACCAGCTGCCCATGGACAACTCGGCGTCGAAGTCGTCATGACCGTACGTATCGTCCGGCACCGGACCGTGGAAGCTTGTCGGGAGGTCCTTCTCGTCCTGGTTCCTGGCGACCTCGCCCTCGTAGAAGATGACGCCGGCGTACTGGTACTCCCACGGGTCGGGCAGACCGTCAAGGTCGGTATCGATCGTGCAGGGGTTGAAGCCGCCGCCAGCTATGCACGGATCGCCGTAATCGTAAGGCTCGCCGTATATGGAATAGTGCCATACGGTATCGCCCCACATGTCTCCAAAGCGGTTGAACGTAAACGTCTCGGCCCACGCGTCGTGTTCCATGTTGTCCGGTATCGTATCGCCGTCCGTATCGGAGCTGCGTGGATCTGTAGGCCAGAACTTGTTGTACCACCTGAAGTTGGCGTTTGACTTGGCATCACCCTGGCTCGGATGCGACTTGTAGATGGTCGGGCAATCGGAGTATACGGCGCAGCTGTCGGTTCCGGCGAACTCCTGGGCGAGCCCCATCTTGTCGGCATCGTCGATACCCTTGAGGTATGCCTGATACGAAAGCTCGGACTCGTCCTTGGCGCCATAGCGGATGCACGGGTTCACGCCGATGTAAAGCTCCCAGCCGTCAGGTACGCCGTCGCCGTCGGTATCTGCGCCATACTCCCAGATCGTCTCGGTCGTGACGGTGGTTGTCGTTTCGCCGGTCTCCTCGTCGGTCGTTGTGGTAGGCGTCTCGACCGTCGCGGAGACAACAGCCTTGCTCGGGTTTGTCATCCTCGAGCGGACAAGATCGATCGGCGCATCAAACCCGGAGGGGACTGTAATTCCTACCGCATTGAGGAAGTCATGGAGGGTATACTCGTACTTTGCGGTGTATGGCCCGTATTGACCGCAGCGGTCTTTCTCCTTTGGGTTACGGCAAGGTTTCCGTCATCGTCGCACGACCAGGCCGTGCGCGGATCGAAGCCGAAGTAGTTGAGAACCTGCTTGTGGAAGAGCGCTACGCTTACGCTGTCGGGGTCGGTAAGGAGTCCCTTCCCGGGCACGACAAAGAACTTGCCCGTATCGAACATCCCGTTGGTTATGTTGCTGCTGTTCTCGAAATTGGCCGTATCGAGCGTAACAGGGATGTACTCGCCGCAGTAGCGTGCGACCTGGAAGCCCTTCGCGTCGGCAACCTCGAAGACGTTCGTCTCGTATCCGTAGGCGTTGGCGAGATCGACAGCCTCCTTCATCTCCCTCTTGCAGTTGACGTTGAGGGCCCAGAGCGTACCGTTCGTCGCGGTGTATATGTACTTGTAGCCGGAGAGCGCCGAGAGGCTGTTGGTCGATGACGCATAGGCCATGAAGTCGCCGTCGTTATTCATGCCGCTGTCGTCGGAAAGCGTCTTCGTTTCGTACGTAAGCTCGAAGAAGTCGCTGATGCCGTCGCGGTCGGTATCCCAGTGGACAGGGCTCGTTCCGAGGGCGAACTCCTCAAGGTCGTATATGCCGTCGCCGTCGGTATCCTGCGCAGTCCACACCCTCGCAATGTTGGGATTGTATATCTTGGCGATCTCCTCCGGGGAGATTGTCTTGTCGTAGCTGGTTATGTTGGTTCTGTCGAAAGCAGAGCCGGTGAGACGGGAATTGCCCGTCGCGCTGTATACGCCCACGGCGGAAGCATACCAGAAGAAGTATTCGTAGCCGTCGTTCATTCCGTCGCCGTCGGTGTCGACGACTGTAGGATCGGTTCTGTTTTCGCATGTCCAGCCCCAGTTGGAGCTTTCGCCGTTCTTCCTTAGCTCGTCCTGGTAGCGCACCCAGGTCCTGTCGATGTACTTCTTCGCGGCGGCCATCGCCTTCCTGTAGGCATCAGGCGTTCCGTTGTTGAGCCAGTCAGTCACGTTGATGTTGTTGACGGTTATCTTGTCGCTCGCGCTCTTCCAGTACACGTTCGTGGTGGCGGAGGTGCCTCGCTTCGTTATGTTGGTTATGGCCTCGACGAGGTTGGTGACCGTCAGGACGTTCCAGTTGCTGTCGGTAAAGGTGTAGAGCCAGCAGTCGTTGATGCGCTCCACCTTGTTGGTGGTGCCGTCGACCATTATGACCTCGTTTGTGATCGTAAGAGTGACGTTCGTTCCGACGGCGAGAATATCGTTCGTCGGACATTCATACGCGAAGTACGCCGGAACGGTCTTGTTGTTGTCTCCGAAGTAGCTGGTATAGATGCTGATCGTCGTCCCGAGCAGGTTTGTTATCGCCTCGAAGTCGCCCTTGTAGTTGTCGGTCCCGTCGAAGCCCGCGTAATCGTCGCGCTTGCCGGCGATCCAGTTCGCGAATATCTCGTCGCGGCGGCGGATCGCGTGCGCGAGGAGCGACATCTTTTCGTTGTCGGTAAGCTGCAGATCGGATATCCAGCCGGCGGTCGACTCCGCGTCGTCGAACTTGAACATGCCGTAGTTGAGGCCGTCGCCGAAGCCGCGGATCTCCTGCTTCGCGGTGAAGGGCTGGCTGTTGGTGACCCACGTGCCGGGAAGCACCCTGAGCTTGCCGAGGTTGGTCGCGTCGGGCAGATAGTCGCCGTCGCTGAGCCTGCCGACGTCGAGAAGGTCTCCGCCCTCGTTGTCGACCTTTGCGAGTGAGTATCTCTTGAGCGCCATGAAGTCAGGAACGCCGTCCTGGTTGATGTCGCCCATGTTGTCGTAGGGGGAGTATTCCTTGGAGAAGACGGCCTCTGCGTACGCCTGCACATATCCCGCTCCGTCCTTGTTCGCCTCGGTCGGCAGGTTTATCCAGGTATCGGAAGGCTTGCTCGGGTCGAAACCGATCCCCAGGTTCATTGCATACTCGTTGCCCCCGGGCTCGGTGGACTGTATCCAGCCGTAGGGGAAGCTGTCCTTGCCGAGCTGATCGGTGTACTTGTAGGGATTTGCCGGAACGTCGCTGTCCTGCGCACGGTTGCCCGACGTATTGATGGCGACGTCACGCGCCTTGCCGTCCTGAGTGTCGTAGTCAAGCAATCCGTTGTCGACCGCATCTTGTATGTAGCCGAAGGCATATGCCTTTACCGTCGATTCGCCCGGATCGCAGTACCATTTTATCGCAAAATTCTCAACCTTTTCCCAATCCATGCCGGATACGAACACATGGCCTTCGCCGATGCCCTTCTGGGCTGCATACAGCGTTGAAAGCGCGATGTTAGCCGTTCCGCCGGACGGACCGTTCGCCGCAGTGACAAGCGTCTTCGACAATGGCACCTTGTAGTAGAAGATAAGGGAGTCGCCAACACCTTCATCCTTGTCTTCTATGGACATCGTGACAGTCTGGAGGCCGACAGAGCCGTTGTCGAACGCCGGCTTGAACTTGTATGTGCCGGAGCCTCTCACGAAGAATACCCCTTCATTCGCGCAGCCTGAAATCGCCACGCGAACACCGTTGGTCATGAACTTCTCGCCCGAGATGCCGGCAGCCTCCCAGGAGTTGGTCAGGTCGGCCGCTACCTCACCACGTTTGATCGACCACGAAATCTCCCTTCCGACGTTGAAGAAGTTCGTCTCGTTGTTCTGAAGAGCAACAACCGCATCTGAGAACTTCGGTGCTACGTTTTCTACGTATACCGTCTTTGAGACCTTGGAATATGGCGCGGTAAGCCCTTCGGTGACAACCTCGGCCTCGACCTTATACCCGATTTCGCCGCTTAGATAGGTACCGTCGAGATCGACTATCTCCATCATTTCCGTCGATGCCGAATAGAACGGCACATAGTATTCGTTATAGGCAAGCTCCGGATAGACAACGTTGCTGTTGCCAATCTGGAAGACGTTGTCCTTGTACGCACTGGAAAGAACGAACCTCCCGGTGTCGGAGTAATCATCGGTTGCCGATGGAGCCTTTACCGTGACCTTGACGACTATGAGGTTGGTGGAAGTGTCGAAGAATGAGAGAGAGAGAGGCAACTGTGCGTTCGTTGCCGTCTCAAGGTAGTTCGTGAAATTTCCTGACCCTGTCCCGATGGTGATGTTGGGCTTCTTCACGTTGAAGGAGAACTCGTAATCGTTCGAGACGGCGCCGTCCTTGTCGGTTGCGGTAACCGTTACGGTCCACTTGCCGTCCCTGCTGAACACGACGTTGTTGAACTCGGCCGTCATCGTCGTCGTCTTGTTGGTGACGACCATCGGCGTCAGCATATCGCCATATTCGCTCGTCGCGCTGAGCTCGATAACCATGTCGCCCGCAAGGTCGGTCATGACGTCGGAGACATAAGGCTTGATCGTGTTGGCCCTGCCGGACGGGATCGGAGAAGAAACATGGTGGTTCGCGAGCTTCGCCGTCTTTATTCCGTTTATCGACACTTCACCTATGGACGGCGCGACGTTCTTGGCGGTGAGCTTGAGAGTCTTGGACTGGTAGCTTGGGATGATATTGTCGGGATCGAACTGTTCGGTGGTGCAAAGCACAACATCGTAGCTGAGCACGGACCCGGTTCCGCCCTTTCCGTCAATCACCAGGAGTCCGCCGACCTCCGACACTTCTTCGTCCTGACCTATCTTCATGCCGATTGTCGTCACGGCATTGGTGACTATTTGGCCGCCGCTGCGCTCGGCCGTTCCCGAACCCGCGACAGGCGCAAGGAATGCCCAAGCTTGTCCGTTGGGATAGCTCTTTGACAACTTGACCTGCACAGATATCGTGGTTTCGTCACTTTCGTTGTACGTGCCCGTTGCCGAGGCAGTACCATCTTCAAGCACGATTTCTGCGCTTGCGGTCTCAGGCTCGTTCACGTTGACCTTGGCGATCCCCGAAGTGCCGTATTTGTCGCCGGCCGGAGTTGTAACAGTGAATACAACGTCGTAGCGTCCCACCGAAAAATTGATTTCCGGCCTCTTGCTCTGATCATCTACGGACACAAGCGTATGGTTGCCGTCAAGCATCCACTTGCCATCAAGCTCCAGATCTTGGACCACTCTACCTGTTACGGTATTTGTGAAGCTGTAGGAAACAGTATAACCGCTCCCGTCTATCGTATTCTTGTGGTTGTCGGTAACCTTGATATCGAACCTGCGCTTGAAGTTTCCTGTCGACTCGACTTTATCGACGCTGACCGACGGCTCCTCGGGAACGAGCTTTACGGTGAGGGCTGTCGGCGGGTCCTGGAAGTAGGCCACGGTCCCCTCGCCAAGCTCGGGAGTAAGCTTCACCCCGCCGACAGAAGTCCGCCAATCGGCACCAAGGCCGAAGATATACACCTTCTCGGTTATTTCCCTGCCAGCTGCGAAGTCTTCGTTATCCAATGTGTAAGTAAACACAAGCGGATCGGCATTCTCGCAGTTCTCGCTGCTGCGGGCAATGTGAACATAATCGCTCCAGTTATCTACACCGGAGATCGAAGGCGTCAGCGTTACCTTAAGAGTATCGGCCTTCTCCTGGTATCCGCCGGATATCACGAGATATACCTCGCCTACATGGTCCTCCCACGCATCGGGCTTGGCCTCCACAGTAAACTCTTTGGACGCAGCTGCCACCACTTTCACGGTTGGTTGCGGCCTCTCGATAACGGCAACGGGTATCGAACAGTAGTCTTCATCACGGGTGCCGTCATCAAGGGTGCGGAAGCCTTTGAACTCGCTCAGGATGAGCGATGTCGATCGCCCTTCAACGCCGGTCGCAACGAGCGGTAGGGTCTTTGTGGGTTCGCCCGCCGCGAACTCGACCGTGTAGACGATGGAGTTCGTGGTACCCGATCCGTCCCTGGTTGGCATCGTCACGTTCTCGCCGGACCCCATCTTGATCACACCGTCATCCTCGCTCCAGACGTAGAGCGTGGTCTTCTCGGTCGATATTCCAGTCAAAGTAAGAGTCGCAGAAGAGGGCTCGACCTCGTCGCTCCCTTCGCGCACTCCGCGCCAGACCGTACCGGCAGTGTACCAGGTGGGCTCTCCGGTCTCGTTGCCGCGGTTCGTGAAGTCGACCGTCCTTACATAGAGATTGCCCTGGGAGAAGTCCGGGTCGTAGGTCCTCCTTCCGCCTTCCGGCACGTCACCCCAATCATACGTTTGGGGTGACGTCAGGCCTGGCCATTCCCAGACAACCTCGTCAATCCCGTTTCGAGCATACCACTTCCACTGGTTGCTGCGAATTATGTACGGCTTGATCAATTCAATCGAATCGGTCCTGTCCACGGGGGTTCCCTTAGCGTCGGCTGCGAGCCTTATCGGCTGCGCGAAATCGCCGGGCTGCACAGTATAGTAGCAGACGATGTCCGTGATGTGCGCTGAATTGACGCCCAATTTTTCATTGATATAATCGTCGCGCTCAATCGTATAAATAGTAGCTCCAACCGTCCTTCCGCTGACAACTATGCCGATTTGAGCGGGAGACGCCGCCCATTTGGCGGACTCGTTGCCCAATCCCGTTGTGGACCTTGGGAATTCCCACGCCGTAGCAGGATTATCATTGGTACTCCAGCCGTTGTTGAGAAGACGTATCACAAACCACAACTTCTCGCCGCCCTTGGCAGGATTTTCCGCAGAGTAGCTGTAGTTTGTCACATATCCTTTATCATAACCGCCGTCCCAGTACCACGGTTTGATCTCCAGAATGTGGCCGGGATCTGCCGCGAAGGCAACAACCGACAGCAACCCGATTACAGGAAGCAGGATTTTCTTTATCATGTTTTTCCCCTTTTTCGACATTGAGTTAGATTTTATCAAATTCTTGCTCATAACGTAAAGCCTCCTTATCGCGATACCTTGTTGGTCGGACACAATATTTCAACACCGTACGAACTGCGCCCGTCCTCAAGAGTCCACCTGAAGAAGACGTTGGCCCGCCCCCTCCATTTGCTCCAACCGTGGGCGTTGCCGGGCGAATCGCTCGCGAAGGGATCCAATACCTCTATGTAGCTTTGGTACTCTTCGTCGAAGGATCCTTGATCGAACACGAACCACCTCAACGGAGTCCATCCGATATTGTTGGGCAGCTCGTTGTCGAGGATGCCGGTTATCTTGAAGCTCGCACCCGTCCAAGAGGTCATCTCGCCGGCCGAATAGGCCCAGGAGGTTTCGTCGGGAGCAACGCCCCGTATCACGTAGGGCGCATACCGCTTGTTGACGCCAGGGTCGTTGTTTTCAATGCACATGTAAACGCCCATTGCAACATTGTTCTGCTCGTCATGGTCATTGTCGTAATCAGGCTTGACCACTACAGGGGTCGGAGGCTTGATCATTCCTGCGACAAACCACCAGTTGCTCTGGGTCGGGTCGATATCGAGCCAGTACATCTCCTTGAGCGTCAAGGGACGATCTGTATTGGGATAGCCGGAAAGAGGCACGAACTTGGCCGCCACGAGAGGACCGGCTGGATTCGCGAATGGCGTTCCGTCAAGTCTCACTCCCTTGTTGAGCCAGCTGACTATGGCAGGCGCGTAGCGGTCATCAGACTTGAGTTCCCACTCATCTTCCAGGATCGTACTTACACGGGAGCTTGCGACAACAGTAAGGTTGTTCGAGGTCGTTGCGCCGCCAAGCATTACCTTAACCTCCCCGGTGCGATCATCGGCAATTGCGATATCCTTGCCGTTCACATTGACGGCGGCGAGCTCGTACCAGTTCTCCACATTGTAGACGATTTGCGTCGACATCCCCTTCTGGACGAGAACCTTCACAAGATCGGTCGTTTCCGACTTGTCGCCGAACGTTTGGGTCATATGGCCGACTGACGGGTCGATCGACGCGTAGACGACATATGTCGTTCCGTTCGGCATCGGGTGGTTCGGGTCGATTACCTGGCCCTCGTTCTTGAAGCCGGGCGTGCGGGCCATCGTGTTGATCCAGAGCGTTGTCGTCTCGGCCGGGCGGGACGTTTCGCCGGTCGAGTTGTCGCCGGCAACGCTGTCGTCTTCAACGGCAACCCAACCGCTTTCCGGATCCGCGGCCTTTAGGGTTTCCGCCAGCGTTTCGGACGAATAGTAGCTTTCATAGGCAGAACCTGCCCAAGTGTTCGTACCCATGAAGACGATTTCATGTTCGACCACTCCGGACGACCTCACCAGCCTCGCGGCAACCGGGTACCAGCAGCTGAGGCTGCCGTCGCTCTTGAACGCCCTGCTCGTCGTCTTGAACTTCCATACGCCGTCAACCTGAACTTTCCTGCCCTCAACATTGAGCTTTGACAGTTCGTCCTTCGAGGAGGGGCTCGACACCACCAGGAATACGCAGTTGTCGGCCGCATTGACGCTCTTCGTGCCGGGCGCATTGTACTCGTACCCGTCGCCGAACGTGCACACGGTATTGGTTATCGCTTCATTCCCCTCTACGGAGATGAAGTCAACCCGCCAGTTGGTGATGTCCGCCTCGGCAGGCATGGCGACCTCAAAGTACTGCAATTTCTCATCGAGATTGTTCCAGTACTCGTCAAAACCGCCGAACACGTTGACTTCGTTGAGCCAGGCCCATCCAGGCGGAACGTCATCGAAGAGGCAGTACGCAACGAAGTTGCCCGAACCTGCGTCCTTGTTGTAGTCGACGCCGCGGTACCACTTTGGCTTCACCCAATCCCCTTCGGCGAGCTGGCTTTTCTCCGGAATCGCAGAATCGAACTTGTAGTATTCGACCTCCAGCATGTACTGGACTACAGTACCGGGCTCACGTTCCGGAAGTACGGAGTCCATGTATCCGTCGGCGAAAGTGCTGCGGAAGACGAGCGGGTTGTCGTCGCAGGGGGCAAGCTCGACCTTGTTCGCCTTATCCTTCCAGTTGTTGAAGCCCCAAGGCCTCCTGCCGCCGGCGTACCAGTAGAGGTTGACCGTGAGTCCGCGGTCAAAGTCGATCTCATCGGCGAGCTGGGCCGCGTAGACTTCGGCCTGAATGCCCCAGTTTTCGTGCGCCAGGGGTTGCATCTCCATCTTTCCGAAGCCGTCGATCGCTTTGCGGGAAAGGAAGTCCGTATTCTCGAGGCCTTCCCTTTCCGGGTCGCACCTGAAGGCGAAGACGTTCCTGAACGAGACCTTCGGACTGAGCGCCTCGGTTATGACTATGTCGTCAATGGCCACGCGAACGACTTTGTCGGGGTTCTCGGGGTAGCAGGGATCGGAAGCCGGATTGCCGTGCTGCTGCTGCACATTGCTTACGCCGACGACTACGAACCTCAGAACCTCGTACGATTGGCCCGTTTTGGACTTGCAGTTGTAGTAGCAGTTGGTGTAGGTATCGGAATTTATGTCAAAATGGGTGAGGTACGTCCAGTTGCCGTCGGTTTCGACACCTGTAATATCCGTCCCCTTGCTCTTCGGGCAGGCACCGTAAACGCTTACGCGCGCCGTCAGCAACGAATTGAGGTCGTAGCGCCTCGCCTTGAACATGAACTGGCCGACCTCCGTGCCGTTCGTCAGGATCGGTGTCTGGATGAACGGCTGGTGCTCCTTGTAGGTCTTGGCGTCGGGCTCGTATATGCCATGAACGACAGAGTTGTTGAGCGCGGCGGACATGCCCTTGTAGGCGAAGCTGGAGCTGCTGTAGTCGCCGAGCTGCATAAGGGCGTCGTCGCCGGACGCGTAGAGATCGGTTCCGGTACGCAGGTTCCAGCCCCACCAGCTGCCGGTTCCGAGCTCCGGCTCGTCGCGACAGACCACCTGAGTGACGAATACACGTCCGTAGGCGCGGTCGTTGTAGGCCGCCGAGGCTTCGATCGCTTCCGGATCGACAACAAGACGCATCACGCCCTTGACGCCATGGAGCCCGAGGTAGCAGGCCAGAACGCCGCCTGCCCTCTCGGCCTCGCTCATTTTGCGGAAGACAAAGTTGGTGACGGTCAACCAAGTGTCATCGTCCGGCAGTTTGGCCGTATAGCTTTCGAGGGAGGTTTTGCTGATATCGTTTGTGCATATCTGGAGCTTGAGTACTGCGTTTACGTCAGCATTCGTGTAGGAGAAGGAGAACATGCCAAGGCCGATGCCGCGTCCTTCCAGACCATCCATAAGGGGAGAGCGTATGGAGGAGACCAGGCTCGACGCCGCTCTCTTGGCGGAAAGCTCGGCGCTCCCGTCTTCATTTACCCAAACGGACGTATACACGAAATTCGTCGGCGCGGCATATCTCTTGTCAAATGGATGGTACACATCCTGATTGTCACCGTTATAGCTGTCGCCGCGCCATTGACGGATCTCAACATCGTCGACGGTGATATCGACAACGTTCTTGTCGGATGTTGCCCCTCCGTGCCTTAAACGGAGTTTTGTTGCGGACGTAGAATACACGGGGACCGTTACTGTTTCCGAAAGAGCAAAGCCGGATACTGTCAGATTGGCGATTTCGGTCCAAACGCCAACGCCAGGTTGACCCAATTCCACAACGAGAGGCTGCTCGGGGGCGTATGCATGTATTATGCGGTCGTCCTCAAGCCTCAGACGCTTGACCTTGGACCATTTCCTGTCATACAAAGGAAGCTGGTCGGTCTCGGTACCGATATTCAGCCCAAGCTCTTCGCGATTCTTGTCCGTTATGGAACTACGGCCGCTGGGAATGTCAACCCATTTGGCGGACGTGTTCCTGAGCCTCGGCTTTACGAAGACGGCCGGGCAGTTCGCAGAACCGATGCCAAAGCTGCCGCAATCGGTAGGCGGACTCTTATCCAACTTGGCGAAGCTGACATATTTGGTGGCATCATTGTAGCTGCCCGCTTCGGTATGCGCATTGCTTCCGTAAGTAAAGCCCGCCTGAACCCTGCACCAGACTTCATCATTGGGGCCATTGGTGTAGGCAATGGACATGTAGTATGTTGCATATTTCTTTGCGTGCGAAGCCGAGTCCTCTACGCAGTTGAGCGGGAATTGATTAAAATCATAAATAGTAGCCCAATCCTCGGCAAGAAGCTCGGATTCGTCGTCTTCATTCCACTTGTAGAGCTGGGCCATATAGCGTTGTGATTGGATTCTCGTCATGCGCAACTCATATCCACCGCGCCCT
>Ga0310690_10002314_pt1 | contig 31376 bp, 25 predicted proteins | sample AusTroGonzalo_MG_2_FD_207661 | JGI IMG/M metagenome (GOLD analysis project Ga0310690, IMG submission 207661) | Bovine rumen microbial communities from tropical cattle in Woodstock, Queensland, Australia - Gonzalo_04 (v2) (version 2) | ecosystem: Host-associated > Mammals > Digestive system >...
ACACAGCAAAGGCATGTATGTCAAGACCTGGACCTACAACAGAGACACATACATGGAGGAAGCCTTTGAGAAAGGCGCCGACTATGTCATTGTAAAGAACATCATTCCTTCGAACAACGCCAGAGACGACGAGTTTGAAGAAGATGAGGAATAGTCCGTCAGACTATTTTATCTCAAGGACAAAACCATAGTGGTAGGATTTGTTGCCATCGATGGTGTATTGGGGCAGCGTGCGTTGTCCCCAAGTGTCGATGCCACCCACACCATGAATATTCAGGTCGATGTTCAGATTGACAAAGCGACCACGCTGTATTTCGTCAGGATGCTTGGCCGTTTCCAGGTCTTCCTCACCATAGTCCCAGGCACGGATGCAAAGGGGCTGAAGACCGCTGACGAGCAGAGTGTTCTTTCCATTTGCAATCTTAAACCAGCGCACATCGGTGCGACAGCCGTTGTCCTGTGGATGGATATACTCCGTCTCATACTCCGAGAGCGGCATCTGGTATTTTCCTAAGAAGGCGGAGCGCTTGCGGTCGGGATAGTTCTCCCACGGACCACGACCGAAATATTCGATATTGGTCATGTCGGCAGGGATACGCATTCGCATGCCGAACTTCGGAATCAGCGGGATGTTGGTTGCTGTAGGGTTATAGTCGACATCAACCTTCACATCACCTTTTTCATAGAATTCGTAGGTCAGCGTATAGTCTGCTCCGACGGGGAGACTACAGTCCACGGTGACGGTGACCGTATTGGCGTTCTTGCTCGTCTTGATAGAGCGGATGGTACGCTTTGCGCCAGCATCCTTCCATGCAGCCAACCGACGGGCAAAGTTAGCAGCATGCTGGTTGTCGTTCTCGGGTTTCCAGAAATAAGGCTCCAGCGGTGCTTTGAGCATCTCTGCGCCATCTACAATCCAACTGGCAAGGGCTCCCGTTTCGTCTATGGTGAAGATGGTGTTACCAGTGCTGACGATGATACCGTCAGGCGTTTCTTTCACCTTTGGTGCTATGCCGTCGTAAATCCTCACGCTTTTGAGCCCTTTAGATAGCTGGAACTGCTCACTGGCTACAGCAAAGCCTTTCTTGGCCCACGGCTTATCTTCTTTCAAACGGGCTGACACGTTCAGGTATTTTTCGAAAGAGACACTGATGGTGTCGTAGGTGATGTCGTACTCACTGGGATCAGTAAAGCTGTCGCGGTTGATGATACGAATATGGCCGTTATTCTCCCTGACAAACTGCAAGGGCTGATACACATGCTGCACCTCATAGTAGTGGGGATGCGGCGTGCGGTCAGGACCAATAAGACCGTTGATACAGAACTCACCATCATTGGGCTTATCGCCGAAGTCGCCACCGTATAAAAATTGAGAGTGTAGAGTGTAGATTGTAGAGTTTGCTACCGCTACACTAATTCCCTGGTCCACCCAGTCCCAGATGGCAGCGCCACAGATGCTGCTGTCGGCATAGATAACGTCCCAGTATTCCTGGAAGTTACCCATCGAGTTACCCATAGCGTGGGCATATTCTCGCATCATGAAGGGACGGTCGGTGATGCGACGGGCCTCAGAGGCAAGTTTGTCGGGCGTCAGATAACCATCATCATAGATATCACTCTGACTGCGGTCGGTATCACAGAACGGCAGAGCGATGGTATCAAGGCTGACGACGGCATCGCGCATCGCCTTCATGTTAGGCCCTACACCACCCTCGTTGCCCAGGCTCCAGAAGATGACGCTGGGGTGGTTCTTGTCGCGTTGCACGAGGCTGACGGCACGATCCACGTGGGCATCCTTCCATTCGGGGTCTTCACCCATCACCTTGTTGGCATAGCCATAGCCGTGACTCTCCTGGTTGGCCTCATCCATCACGTAGATGCCCCAGCGGTCGCAGAGCTCATAGAGGTATTCGCGGTCGGGATAGTGCGAGGTGCGCAGGAAGTTGATGTTGGCCTGCTTCATCAGCATGATGTCCTGCTCGTAGGTCTTATCATCGACATAGCGACCCGTCACAGGATGGTGGTCGTGACGGTTCACACCTCGCAGTTTCACGTTCTTGCCGTTAATCTTAAACACCTCGCCCACGCACTCCACACGCTTCACACCCAGATGGTTGTCGAAGTGCTCATCGTTCTTGGTGTCCTTCTTGCCAAGCAGTTCCACCTTGTAGGGATAGAGCCAGGGTTTTTCAGCCGACCATAGGCGGGGTGAACTGTTGTAGGGGAAGCTGAGTTCGACAGTAATCGTATCGCCTGCACGAAGTTTGGGAATACGGCAGTTGGTTACATTATGATGGTCAGGGTTGACATTGACACCATGAAGCTCTGGACAAGCTATCTCCAGCTGAGCCAACAGATCCTTGGCAGTCTTCTTGCCTGTATTGCAGACAGAAATCTTTGCCTTGACCGTGAACTGCGAGAAATCTGCGTTGGGAATGGCCTCCACCTTATAGTCTGTGATATGTACCAACGGGCGTACCCAGAGCTGCACCTCGCGGAAGATGCCTGAGAGTCGCCACATATCCTGACACTCCAGATAGCTGCCGTCGCTCCAGCGATACACCTCGACAGCGAGTTTGTTCTTGCCCTCGCGAACGTATTTCGTTACGTCGAACTCGGCAGGCGACATCGAGTTCTGACTATAGCCCACCTTCTGACCGTTCACCCATACATACATAGCTGAATGGACACCACCAAAGTGGAGAATCAGGTTTTTCGAGAGCATCTCCTTCGTAGCATCGAAGAAGGTCACATACGATCCTACAGGGTTACGGTGGTCGTAGGCATACCAGTCCTTGTTGGGTTCACCCGTTACGCTGGGACGGTCGCGATGGAAGGGATACTGCATGTTGACATAGATGGGTTTGCCAAAGCCCTGCAACTGCCAGTTGCCAGGAACCGTTATCTTGTCCCAACTGCTCACGTCATAGCTCTCACGATAGAAGTCGGCAGGACGTGACTCAGGGTCTTTACTCCAATGAAACTTCCACTGCCCATCGAGACTCACAATCTCCTTGCACTCCTTCCATTTCGAAGGCAGTTGCAACGTAGCATGATAAGGCAACTTGTTGATGCCCAGCACAGCGGGGTTCTCCCAGTCGTTTTGTGCACTGATGGCCAAAGCGGCGACACAGAATAAAATGGTTGAAATTAGTTTTCTCATATTATTAATATCGTTATTGCACTGCAAAGTAACGAAAAATATGGTAATAATCAAAACATTACGTCGATATTCGCCGATTTTCTCCTATCGGAAATCAATATTGTCCTACAATTATTTTGATTATTGCAGTTTTTTTGTATCTTTGCAAACAAAAGCATCTGTGACCATGATGGTATTACAAGAAAAATGGAACGTATATCTCAAGAAGCATCCCGTGATATGCTTCTTTGCTATCGTTCTTTGTCTCTTGTCGCTGCTCCTGATAGTCTTTGCACCCAACAAGGAGCTGCTGATTTATGGCGCTGTTTGTTTCACGTTCTTCTTCCTATTGTTTTTCGCTTCGACCATCATTGCCATGATATCACCGAATCGTTATGAGGTGTCTATGGCAGAAGGAAGACTGAGGATACTCAAAAACGGTCAAGAGATAGTGAACACAAGTGGTCAGCAAATCACATTCCTATGTCTTATGAGACACTCGGGCATGTTAGGTGATGCACCTGTGAAATTAAGAATCAACTATCTTGACGAAAACGGCAAGACCAGACGTTACACATTGAGACTGGTCAACATTCCCACAGAGGAATGTGAGGAGCTGGCGAAACAGTTGACACTCTTTGCCGCTTCCAACGTAGATAAAAAGCAGACTGATGGCGAGAACTGGATTGTTCATCTGTGCTTCTCGCTTGTCTGTATCGCTGTTACAGGGGCCATCTGTATCTTCAGCGACGAGGTAGACGGGAGAATCATCATTGCCCTTGTATTGTCGCTTCTCGGCTTTGTTTACTCTTTAGTAAAATGCCTTACTCAGAAAAGGTGATGCTGGTTTCTGACGGACTGACGCTCAGAACCACCCTACAGCCTTCTACCATCGGAAGGTTCAGACCGCTATGATGACCCATAGGGAAGTCATAGCACACAGGGATGTCGTAGTGCTGCAGATACTCATGAAGCATCTCATACATATCTGAGAAATCGTTTTCTGGACTCTTATACTTGGAGAAATGACCCACGATGACACCCTTCAGCTGCCGGAGGATGCCTCGGATTTCTATCTGGTGGAGCATACGGTCTACCTTCGACATTCCCTCGCCAATACACAAAAGGAACGGTTTCCGACAATTCCGCACCTCCATATGCCATCATAACCGATGAACCCTGCTCCGAGCTTTTCATGGGTGAAAGGAATGCCTTCTTCGAGTGTAAGGAAACGTTTCTTTTGGGGTATAGAGCCTATCTCTTTAAGGCAAACTGCCTATCCCTTTAAGGTAAAGAGCCTATCTGCGTGTTTTGTTCATCGCTATATCAATACTTGTTTAACGCTGTGGGTGCAAAGATATAGAAAAAAACGATAGTTCCAAAAGATTTTGGGAAAAACAACTACTTTTATACGCATGCAAACAGTTTGCAAAGCAAATGCAAACTATTTGCAAACTGAATTTCTTGGCAGAATGAGGAGAAAGTTGTACCTTTGTCGCAGAAAATTTACTAATAGACTAAAAGTAATGAAAATGAACCGAAAAACCATCGTGACCATCGTGCTTGCATTCGCAGCAAGTATTTCCATGTACGCCCAAACCTCGTCATCAGTCCGCCCGATATGGGAGCGCAAGAGTGCGCCTGCCGTGATTCTGGGACGGTATGTGGACAAGGATCCCAACGATAATGAGAAAATACCCGGCTTCTGGGGTAATAATGAATCGCTGAAGAGCACTCAATTCCCTGAATTTACCTCCGATTCCATCGCAGGCACATTTACCCTCATATGGGACATCTGCTATCCGTTGAAACAGAATTTCATGGGATGGTCAGTCATGCTCTTTCCTGGCGATACCGTCAGAGTGGATTACAACAAAAAGGCTTTCGAGGCATACCAGGCCTACAAAGAAAATACACCATTCGACAGCATCACGACCCAAAAGTTGCAAGAACTCTGGAAGAAAGCCATCCACATAGAAGGTTCGTCCTTTGAGCTGCCTCTGCCCATCCACATGAAAGAAATCAAGCTGGGGTATAGTCGCGAATTTGTCGAGGCTCACTTTCACGATACCTTTGATGAATGGCGTGAATTTTGTTGGAATGAGTTTCAGGATGTGGTGAAACAGTTGGATTCTATCGACCTCACGCCCAAGGAACGGGAGTTCCAGAGGATGCTTGTCGAACAGAAATACCTGAATAAACTAAGCAACTACGTATTCACAAAGCAGATTATAACCAAGGATACAGACTCGCTGGCTATGTTCGAGAAGCAGTTCACCTTCAAAGACCCCCACGTGTCGGAACTGACATTCTATCGCAAAGTGCTCGGTTTCTTTGCTTGTATGAATAATCTGTTTGATGAAGGAAGGCAATTTGTCAAGGCCAACGGGCTGGAAGATTCGCCTTTAGGACGCTGGTTTAAGGAGTTGGATGAGGCCAAGGCGGTGATGGCTCAGGCGAAAGCCAATCTGCCTGTGGATGAAAGCAAATTGAATGCCCTGTCGCCTGAGTTTCAAGTGCAAATACGGGAAGTGCAGGCTCTCCTAAAGCAGGAAGCTGCTGACAACGAAGGCAAACGCCACGAGTTGCCCGAAGGTGCGCCACAAGAATGGCTACCCAAGATCGTTGCCGAGCACAAAGGCCATATCGTATTCATTGACTTCTGGGCCACCTGGTGCGGACCTTGTCGTAGGGGCATGAAGGAAATGGAGACGGTGAAAAAAGAATTGACGGAACGAGGTGTTGATTTCGTCTATATCACCGATACCAGCAGCGATACCAACGAATGGGTAAAGATTGTTGCTCAGCATGCTGGCGACCACTACATCGTGCCCAAAGATAAGATGCATGAGATGCAAATACCCGATTATGACGATGCCATTCCCCATTACCTCATCTACGACCGCGAGGGCAAGCTCGTCAAAACCATCATCGGCTGGCCGGGTGTGGAAGAAATGATGGAAGAGCTATCTAAGGTAGAATAAAGTGCCGTTTGCGATGTTTTGACGATACACGCCGCAAAAGTACAAATAAACGATTTCCGACAATTCCGACAGCAGAAATTACAGCCAGTAGGCCTCGAAATGATGGGTGACGCGCTGCTCTACGGGCGGAAGGGTCATGTAGTCGCCGTAGGTGCGCTGTAGGTAGTCCTTGTAGCCAATCATGGTTTTGTAGGTCTTGCCCTCGAACTCGATATCGACAGCGGAAGAGATATCATCGGCAGGAAAGCAGCCCTTGATGCTGGGACCGGCCTCGGTCATGTTGCAGACGGTGCTTGTTGCTTCTTCCAACACGATGAGATTACGGATTTTGCGCTCTATCTGCTTGACACTCATGGGCCAGCATTTATAGACGAGATAGGCCAGGCGTGACTGTAGGGGATTAGTGTTTGAAATCTTACAGCGGCGAATCTTATACAATAGCTTCTTCTGTTTGAAGACTTGCTGGCGCTGCTGCAAATCCTCTGTGACATAATCAACGGGGAAGATGTCCATATAGACGCCTATCTGGTAGCCCTCGGTCTCCTTCTCTACCATGTGGGTACGCTGGTCAACGACCTTAGCAAAGGTATAGTAATAATGCGACTCGGTGGCGGGATTGATGGCGCGATAGATGCCGTTGGGGTCGGAATAACTTTGTAGGAACGCCTCGTAATCCTTTCGCGGCATGTAGATGTCGATATCATCGTCCCAAGGTATGTAGCCCTTGTGGCGCACGGCTCCGATGAGTGTGCCGCTACTGAGGAAATAGCGCAGGCCGTGGGCCTCGCAATAGCGATGCACCTCGTCGAGAATGCCCATCTGAATCTGCCTCAGCTCCTGAATATCGTCAATCTTCTTCATAAACCTCAAACCTCAACTCCTACCAAACAGCCATTTCTTGAGAAACGGGCTGATACGCAGGATGTTTGACATGATGATGCTAAAGCCGATGACCAGCAGAGCGAAGACTACCGACAGCGTGGTATCGACAATGAAGTTATGATGGTTGTCCTTGAAGAACGAGCCGATGATAGGCAGGCTGGGCACAAACAGGAAATGGATGAGGTAGATATCGAGCGTACGGCGGCCGATATACTGCAACGAGGCGCCGATGACTGTCATCTTAGTGAAATAATGCTGATAGTGGCGGAAATACATCAGGGTGATGATGAGCAGCAGGAACATGGCTAACGTCAGCGGGATGACGGCCCACGCCATACGCAGCGTATGCCACTTCAGAGCATCCATCGTACACAGGATGGCCAGCACAACGATGATGGGGAAGAACCACTTCGAGTCCATCAGTCGCTGAGCCCCGTTCCAATAGCGGTGGGCTATGTTGCCAAAGAGGAAGAACGGCATCCAGAGCATCAGCTGTCCGAAGCTGGTGTCGAGCAGGAACTGATGGATATCCGTCATAGCCCCACGATAGCCCTTGGCCCAAGAGAAATACGAGGGCTGATAGCAGCTGTCGTAAAACGCCAACGACACGAGGAACAACAGCACGATGAGCACAGCCGACGTCCACTTAGAGGCCAGCGGCGAGAGTCGTGAGGTAATCTTGTTCTCGAGATATGCAAAGGGATAATAAACAAGGAACATGTAGAGCAGCACCAGCGTGAACCAGTAGCCACCCTTGGTGGGTGAGTGCAGCGACTCGAGCAGACCTGGCCAGAAGCTGGGTTTGAGAATAGCGGTGGCCAGGAGGAAGAACACCAGGGTGGGTATGAGCTGTACGCGCAACTTCTTCAACACCAGACTGCCCAGATTGCGGGCCGTCCATACCTGCGATGCCTTATAGGCCAGGAATCCGCTGATAAAGAAGAACAGCGGCATGCGAAACAGCAACAGGAACTGCAGCGACGACGAGTGCTTCCACTCCTCTTCGAATCCTATCTGCGCCACATGATTGGCCACAACCATGATCATCGTGAATCCACGAAGGGCATCAAGCCATTCCAAACGGGGCTTTTTGACGACTTTATTCTCTATGTTCTCCATAATCGGTGCAAATTTACGGAAAATATTTTGAACTTCAAACAAAAAGCAGTATTTTTGCATCGTCGTATGGAAAATCTGAAAGAAAAGACAGCCAAAAGCATCGCCTGGGGAGCCATCAACAACGGTACCACCCAGGTGCTGAACCTCGTGTTCGGCATCTATCTGGCAAGGAAACTGTCAGAGGCCGACTATGGCGTTGTGGCGCTGATAACTGTCTTCACCACGCTGGCCGGATGTGTTCAGGCCGCAGGATTCTCGCAGGCGCTGGCCAACCTGAAGCCGCCCACCTTCCGCGATTATAATGCGGTGTGCTGGTTCAACATCATTGCCGGCTTCCTGATGTACGGCATCCTGTTTCTCTGTGCGCCGCTGCTGGCCATGCTCTTTCATCTGCCCATACTGACCGACGTGTCACGACTGGCCTTTCTGACCATTCCCCTCTCGGCACTCGGCATCGTCCCCAATGCCAAGCTGTGGATAGAACTGCGCAACCGCGAACTGGCCATCGCCGCCATCATCTCGCTGATACTGTCGGGCTCTATCGGCATGTGGCTCGCTTATCATCACTATGGTTACTGGAGCTTGGTGTGGCAACAGCTTATCTTCATTGGCACGAGCACCCTCATCAAATACTATTTCACCCGCTGGACACCCAAGCTGCCTGTTGACTTCAGTCCTATCAGGCAGATGTTCGGATTCTCGTCGAAGCTGCTGCTGACCAACATCCTGACCGTTATCAGTCAGCAGGTGCAGACATTCATCTTCGGACACATGCTGCACATCAACACCGTGGGACAGTTCAGTCAGGCCAACAAGTGGAACACGATGGGGCATTCGTTTATCTCGAACACGATGGCACAGGTGGCACAGCCCGTGCTGACCAATGCTGACGACGAAGAAGGTCGCCAGCAGCGTGTGTTCCGCAAGATGCTGCGGTTCACGTCGCTGGTTTGCTTTCCCCTGATGTTCGGACTGGCAATGGTGGCCCATGAGTTTATCATCGTCACCATCGGCATGAAGTGGGAGCCCTGCGTCATCCTGCTGCAGATACTCTGTATGGGCGGTGCTTTCATACCCCTGCAGACCCTTTATCAGAATCTGATTATCAGCAGGAAGCGTTCCGATATCTATCTGTGGCTGGTGGCTGTGCAGATAGTGTTGCAGATTGTGCTCACGCTCAGTCTGGCCTCGTTGGGCATCACGGCAATGGTGGCCGCCTTCTCGGCACTCAACCTGCTGTTCACCTGCTGCTGGCACATTGCCCTGCAGCGCATACAACCCCTCTCGACACTCGATGTGCTGAAGGACAGCACGCCCTTCCTACTGATAGCTGCTGCGGTGATGATTGTAACCTACTTCGTCACCCTGCCCATCACCACGCTGTGGCTGCTCCTGTTGTGTCGCATCGCAATGGCAGGCATCCTCTACTTAGGCATCATGCGTCTGCTCAATGTGGCCATCCTCAAGGAGGGCATAGAGATGATAAAAAGCAAAAGGATAAAAAAGTAAATGGAGATATCAATCATCATACCCGTCTATAACAAGGCCCCATACCTGGACAAATGCTTCGAAAGCATCTTTGCGCAGGACTTCGACTCGTTCGAGGTGGTGGCTGTAGAAGACGGCAGCACCGACGGCTCTGGCGACATCTGCAACCAATGGGCCAAGCGTGAGCCGCGACTGAAGGTCTTCCATAAGGACAACGGTGGCGTGACGGCAGCCCGTCGCTACGGACTGGAACGTAGTGAAGGGCGCTATATCATGTTTGCCGATGCCGACGACCTCATTACGGAGCATGCGCTGGCTACGATGTACAGCATCATCAACGACACAGAGGCCGACGAGGTGATTGGTACCTACGACGATCAATATGGCAATCGGCACGACTCCGGACTGCGTGGCTTCGTAGAGCCTGAGCACTTGATTCGCGATATGCTGGCCCTGCGCAGTCAGTTCTGCGTGCTGTGGGGCATCATTTTCCGCAAGGAACTGCTGGAGGGCTGTCTGAATGCCCCTCGTGAGATTGTAGAGCGTGAGGACTCGCTCATGCAAATCAAATGTCTGATGAAAAGCCCCAAGGTATTCTTCACCGACAAGGCGGCCTATATGCATGAGGAGGATGTGCCCAACAACCGCCGCGAGACCCTCGACTGGATACGCATCTACGACGACGAGCTGCGCCAGACGCTACAGCCGCAATGGGAGCATTACCGCTCAGCCTTCGTGCATCATCAGATCAAGGTCTATGAGAAGTTCATCGACCGCAAGCAGTTCCAGGTGTTCAACGACTACTACCGTCCGCTGCGCCAACAGCTCACAGCCGATATTCCCTTCATGGACCGCCTGGCATTGCGACTGCCGCCACGGCTGGCCTATCTGCTTATTCACACTTACAAGAACCTGTTGAAATGGAAGAAATAAAACACCCCGCCGAGAACGATGTAGCCGTGCTGCTCATCATCTTCACTCGTACAGAGACCCTGAAACGGACGTTCGCTGCCATCCGTCAGGCCAGACCATCACGTCTGTTTATCTATCAGGACGGCCCTCGCAATGAGGACGATGCACGCAAGTTGGAGGCAGCACGCAGCATTGTGGCCGACAGCGAGATTGACTGGGAATGCGACGTGCAGCGCAGCTATCACTCGGAGAACTCTGGCGCTTGGGCTTCCAACTATCAGGCACAGCGATGGGCTTTCTCGTTGGCCGACAAATGTATCGTCATCGAGGATGACTCCACGCCTTCGGCTTCGTTCATACCCTTCTGTCGTGAGATGCTCGACCGCTATGAGCACGACGAACGCATCACGATGATTGCAGGTTTCAACCACGAAGAACAGACCGACGCACCCTACGACTACCTCTTCACCACCGCCTTCAGCATCTGGGGCTGGGCCTCATGGCGACGTGTCTATGACCGTTGCGACCCCACCTACTCTGTGCTCGACGACACCTACAACCGCCAACAGCTGGAGGCTTTCGTGGCCAACCGCCACGAAGGGGGTAAGGAGATGCTGCGCAAGATGGCGAAACACAAGGCTACAGGCGATGCCATCTACGAGACGCTTATCTGGTCGGCCTGCGTGCTGAACAGCGGACTGACCATCGTGCCTACGAAGAACCTCATTCAGAACACCGCCGTCAGCGATGAGTCAGCTCACTTCCAGAGCTCGCTGAAGACGCTGCCGAAAGCTATGCAGCGGTTGCTCACAATGCCCAGTCACGAGCTGAAATGGCCCCTGCGCCATCCGAAATACGTCATCGAGAATGTGGAGTACAAACAGCGCGTCTATCGCATCATGGGTTGGGGTCATCCCTGGGTGAAGATAGCACGCAGCATGGAAGAGCTATACCGCAACCTGCGATACGGTAACTTCGGTCAAATCAAAAAGGCTGTAGAACACAGAATCAGAAAGATGACAGGTCGCTACGACTATCGGTAGTAGCGCTCCACATCGCTGATGATGGCGGCAGGCACCAAACTCTCAATACTTTCATTCTGTCTGACCCGCTCCCTGATTTCGGTACTGCTGACGGGGAGCAAGGGCATCTGTATGGTACCAGGATAATCTTCGCGAGGATAGACCACCACCTCATGACAACGAAGAATATCCTGCCAATGGCGCCAACGGGTGAAATGTGCCCAGTTATCGCCACCTATTAATAATATAAAGGTGTCGTCGGGATAATCGCTGCTGAGATGCTGCAGCGTGTTCCAAGTGTACGAGGGCTTGGGAAGATGGAACTCATAGTCGCAGGCCTTCACGCCTTCCACACCATCTAAGGCCTTCTGCGCCATCTCAAAACGCAGACGGTCGTCCAGCAAATCAGACGACTCCTGCTTCAGCGGGTTCTGTGGCGAGACCATCAGCCACACCTCATCAATATCACACTGGGCCAAGATAGCCTTGGCCAGTGCGATATGTCCGTTATGGATGGGGTTGAACGACCCGCCAAAGATGCCGATTCTCATAAGACCTTAGGACTAATGGCACCTATGGCTTCAGGAATTCTGATACCAGCTTCAGGGTCTCTGCCTTCGCTGTGTCCAAGTCATCGTTCACCACGATATGGTCGAACTGCGGTGCAAAGGTCATCTCGTATTCCGCCTTGGCCAGACGGTTCTCGATGGCCTCGGGAGTATCAGTACCTCTGCCCACCAAACGGCGACGCAGCTCGTCGACCGATGGCGGCTGGATGAAGATGCTCAGGGCACGCTGGCCGTAGAACTTCTTGATGTTGATGCCACCTTTCACATCGACATCGAATACCACATTCTGTCCAGCCTCCAGCTGGCGCTCTACCTGTGCCTTGAGGGTACCGTAGAAGCGGTCCTGATAGACCTCTTCATATTCCAGGAACTCATTGTTGTCAATACGCTGACGGAACTCCTCTGGTGTGAGGAAGAAATACTCCACGCCATTCTGCTCAGTACCACGAGGGGCGCGACTGGTGCAGGAAATAGAGAAGTAGAGCTTCAGTTCCGGATGCTCGTTCATCAGCCACTGTACGATGGTGCTCTTGCCCGACCCCGAGGGAGCTGAGAAGATCACCAGTCCAGTATGCCTGTTGTCTGTTGGGTTGTTCATAGTTTATTGTCTTTTTGGTATTACTTATGGCTTCTTGGTCACTTCCGACTCGTTGCCAAAGAGATAGGACGTCTGATAGCCACCGTAGTCTACCACAATCTTCTCGAACACAATGCCCGAGTGCTTGGGATGCAGCGTCAGCGTGTGGCTGGTGCCAGCACCAATGGGCAGCGTGACCTTGTTCTCCACCAGACGACGGGCGATGGTGGGATAGAACTCGCTATACTGATAGGGCTGACGGTCCACCAGGTTCTTATTGAAGTTCACAGTAGCAGGCTCGCTGCCGTCAAGACTGACGGTATATTCGTGTCCGCCACGATTCTCGAAGTCGAGCGTTGACTTCACAATAACGTGGACGGTAGCCTCAGCAGGATGATTCTCGGGCAGGGTGAAACGATACTCCAGACGGGCGTCGCCAGTAGCCTTCGTATAAGGCGTCAGCGCTACAGCGCTACGGGTGCGACCGAAGTCAGGATAGACGGTCCACTGCGTACCCTCAGAAGCGGTAGCCTCATAATAATGCTCGGCCTCCATTGCCACAAAGCCATTGCTGTTATTGAAGGTATAACCACCCTGTGCGGTAGCATCGACCTTGGTGGTAGCAGGCAGCATGTCGCGACGGAAATTATCGTTCCAGCTTCTATAGCCGATATGCTTCTGCGTCATCATGCCGTTCCACTTGCCACCGGCAATCTCCTTATTATATGCCAAGCACAACAGCGAGTCGCGCTTGAAACAGGCACTCACCTTCTCGGCCCAGATATTTGCATCGGGATTATGACGCTCGGCCAGATAGCGGTTCATGGCCTGTGCATAGTACATATCATAGAGATTAGCTGCAGCCTGAACGGGGAAGAGTATCAATTGCTGATACACATCACGACGGCTCTCAGGCAAGGTGAGATAGAGACGCAGGGCGCGTGTCTCCAAACGCTGATACTCATCGGCCACCTGTTTCCATTCACCCGTTGCCACATTATACGTCCTGGCATCGAGCATCTCAGGTGTCACTCGTGCCATATACTGACAGTTCTGATTATAGATGGCAGCGGCTTCATCGGCGAATGATGCGCCAAGCACGCTCTCAAAGAAGCTGCGGGTATGGTCGAAGACATTCTGCTGGGTGTGGGTCTTGGGGTTCCACGCCATATCCATAAACAGCTGAATGGGATATTCCATCGGCTTCAGGTCGCCTACGTTCAGCACCCACAACTGCTGGATGCCGAAGTCATAAGCCAGCGAGAGCTGTTCGAACATCTGCTGTGTCTGGGTGACATTGAGCCACTTCGTATTACGGGGAGCACCGACATAGTCCACATGATAATAGAGTCCCCAGCCGCCTTTATGCTGACGCTCTTTCTCATTGGGCACACGACGAACATTTCCCCAGTTGTCATCGCAGAGCAGGATACACACATCATCGGGCACACGCATACCAGCATCGTAGTAATCCAACACCTCTTTATATAAGGCCCACACCTGTGGTGTCTCCTTGGCTGGACGACCTGTCACCTCTGCAATAATCTTACGCTGGTTCTCTACGATACGTTCCAGCAGTTTGGTGTCAGCATCGGCACTCATGGCCTCGTCGCCATCGCCACGCATAGCAATAGTAACAACATCCTCGGTACCTTTCATGCGCTCGATACCCTCACGGAAGAAACGGTCGAGGTTCTCCTGGTTCGTCTGATAGTTCCACGCACCCCACTCATTACGTTTGCGGGCATACTCCTGATGGTTGCGGGCCATCGGCTCGTGGTGACTGGTGCTCATAATGACACCCATCTCGTCAGCGGTCTTCGAGTTCTCTGGGTCGTCGGCATAGAAAGCCCATCCCCACATGGCCGGCCAAAGGAAATTACCCTTCAGACGGAGTATCAACTCAAAGACCTTGGCATAGAAGTTATGATCGCCATAGTCTGTACCAAACGTATTCTTGACCCACGACGTCAAGCAGGGAGCCTCATCATTGAGGAACAGGCCGCGCCATTTCACAGCGGGCTCGCCATCGGTATAGGTACCGTTCTTGATATAAAGGCTCTCATGAACGTCAATAGGTGCATCGGCCCAGTAATACCAAGGCGACACACCTATCTGTTGACTCAATTCATAAATACCATAGATAGCACCACGACGGTCGCTACCCACGATGTTCAGTTTTCCGTTGGCAGCTTCGATGATAAACATCTCCGTCTTGCCCTTTAACTCCTTGTTGAAGGCTTTGGTGGTTGACGTTGTGCCAATGACGATGGTAGCGTCCTTGGCATCAGTAGTAAATGTCACGTCTGCACCACAAACGGCCTTCAGGTCCTTTTGCAGGTTCTGAGCTGCCAAAATCACACCGCGCTGCTCGTTGGCGCTGACATAGATGCTCACCTTCCCGTTGTTGTTAAGAACCCAGTCGCCTTGTTTGAAGTCGACAAAAGAATCTGCTGCTTTTGCCCCCATAACGGCAACCGTCATCAGCAGTACGCTCAGAATAGTTTTAAGTTTGTTCATGACTCTAGAATTTTGATGCAAAGATACATATTTTTTTTGAGTCAGCAAGGAACAATATCCTCCAAACATCATCCTGAGACATATTCGGAAGAAAACGGGACGTTTCCCTATGTCGTATTTTGTTATACCAGCTTACTGAGATCCTGCTCGGCAATGAACTTCAGGTTGTTGAGGATGATTGCCTCACGAGCCTTCTCGCGATTATCGGTACGGAACACCAGGATACCCTTGCCACGCAGCAGGAAGGTGTACATATAGGCAATGCTGATGCCTGCATCGCTGAATATCTTCACAGCATCGGCAGCACGACCGGGCTCATCGTCGAGCTCAAGGGCCAGCACATCGCTCAGGGCGACGGCTACGCCTGCCTTCTTCAGCTCCTCATAGGCGCGGAGGGGCTCCGAGCAGATAAGGCGATAGATACCATACTCTGCCGTATCGGCAATGGTAGAGGCCACAATCTGAATCTTAGCCTCTTTCAGCACTTCAAGAACCTTAATCAGAGTACCCGAACGGTTCTCGATGAAAATGGAAAGTTGATGGATAGTCATAGTTCTATTATTTTTCTATTATTGATAAACTTTTCTCTTATCAACCACACGCACAGCCTTGCCTTCGCTGACGGGCAGTGTGCCGCGAGGTACGAGTTTTACACGGGGGGTAAGCAGAATCTCGTCTTTCAAGGCACGGGTGATGTCCTTACTCAACTGCTGCAGACGACCGTAGTCGTCGGTGAACATCTCAGCCAACTCCACCTCAACAGTCATGTTGTCGTTGTCGTCGTCGGTGGTCAGGGTGATGAGGTAGTTATTACCCAGTTCCTTGAAGTTCATGAGGATCTTCTCAATCTGGATGGGGAAGATATTGACACCACGAAGCACCATCATATCATCTGAACGACCACGCATACGGTCCAGACGGATATGGTTGCGGCCACAAGGACAGCTACGACCCAGCACTCGGGTGAGGTCACGGGTACGATAGCGCAACAGCGGCATAGCCTCACGACACAGCGTGGTAAGCACCAGCTCGCCAATCTCGCCATCGGGCACAGGCTCCAAGGTCTCGGGGTCAACAATCTCTACGATGTAGTAGTCCTCCCAGAAGTGCAGACCGTTCTGCTCCTTACACTCGAAGCCTACACCAGGACCGCACATCTCACTCATACCAAACGAGTTGTAGGCCTTCACACCCAGCATATCCTCGATACGCTTACGCTGCTCCTCAGAGTGAGGCTCAGCACCGATGGCCAGCATCTTCAGCTTTGTATCACGACGTGGGTCAACACCCTGCTCCTGCATCACCTCATAAAGACGGGTAACGTAAGAAGGTACTGCATGAATGGCTGTGGTGCCGAAGTCTTTGATGAACTTAATCTGACGGAGCGAGTTACCGGCAGCAGCAGGTACGGTGAGCATACCCAGCTTCTCAGCACCATACTGGAAGCCCAGACCGCCTGTAAACATACCATAACCGCTGGAGTTCTGGAACACGTCGTCAGGACGCAAGCCCACCATCCAGAGGTTACGTGCCACCTGGTTAGCCCATTCGTCAAGGTCTTTCTTTGTGTGAAGGATGACGGTGGGATTACCCGTAGTGCCGCTTGACGAGTGCAGACGAACACAGTCCCTCAGAGGCACACAGGCCATACCGAAAGGATAGTTGTCGCGTAGGTCGCTCTTCGTGGTGAAGGGCAGCTTGCGTACATCGTCCAACGTCTTGATATCATCGGGGGTGATACCTGCTTCCTCGAATTTCTTCCGATAGATTTCGTTGTTCATGCAGTGGTGCACCGTCTGTTGAAGGCGCTCCAACTGCAGCTTGTTCAGCTCCTCACGAGACATTGTCTCGTATTGCGGATGCAGATAGGGTGATTGGTCGTTCATTGTATTTCTTTAGTCTTTAACTTTTATCTTATTAAAGTTTGCGGTTATCAATCACGTGTGAGCTCTTACCCTGACTGCGCTCAATGGTGCCAGGAGCCTTCAGCTGCACCTTGGCAGCAATGCTCAGCACACTCTTCAACTTGGCAGCGAGCTTCTTTTCAAGGGCATCGACAGCAGCAGGTGTATCGAAGGTAGAGGTGAAGACCTCCTGACGCAACTCGGCCTGAACCTGCAGGGTGTCGAGATTGTTCACACGGTCAACCACCAGCAGATAATGCGGCGCAAACTCCGGCAGTGAGAGGATGACGCTCTCCACCTGCGACGGGAAGACGTTGATGCCTCGGATGATAAGCATATCGTCCGAACGACCTTCGATGCGTCCCATACGGATACTGGTACGTCCGCAGTCGCACTGACCGTCCATCAGCGAACAGAGGTCACGGGTGCGGTAACGAATCACAGGCATGCCTTCCTTGGTCAGCGTGGTAAACACGAGCTCACCCTGCTGTCCGTTAGGCATAGACTCCAGCGTGACGGGGTTGATAATCTCAGGATAGAAGTGATCCTCACAGATATGCGAGCCATGCTGCATTTGACATTCATAGCTCACGCTGGGACCCATCACTTCTGACAGACCGTAGATATTATAACCTTTCAGACCCAGACGCTCTTCAATCTCCTTACGCATGCTCTCAGTCCAAGGCTCAGCACCGAAGGCACCGATGCGCAACTTGATCTGGTCTTTCGTGATACCCATCTTATCCATCGTCTCTGCCAGATAGAGGGCATACGACGGTGTGCAGGCAATACCTGTGATACCGAGGTCACGGATCAGCTTCAGGTGCTTCTCCGTATTACCTGTGCCGGCAGGGATGACCGATGCACCGAGATGCTCCACACCATAGTGGGCACCCAGACCGCCAGTAAACAGTCCATAGCCATAGGCCACAGAGAAGATATCATCACGGGTGACGCCATAGGCCGTCAAGCAGCGAGCCATACACTCACTCCACACACCGATATCCTTACGGGTATAGCCCACAATAGTGGGGTTACCCGTTGTGCCTGAAGAAGCATGCACACGAATAATCTCGCTCTGCGGAGCTGCCTGCAGACCAAATGGATAATTGTCACGAAGGTCTTTCTTCGTGGTAAACGGCAATTTCTTAATGTCCTCGATGGTCTGGATATCATCGGGGCGAATGTCTAGTTCTTGTAGCTTATGCCTATAAAAAGGCACGTTGTGATACACATACTCTACAATTTTGTGCAGGCGTTTGCCTTGTAGCGCGCTCATCTCGTCGCGGCTCATGCACTCTTTGTTGGGATTCCAAATCATGTTCTAAGTTTTAGGGTTTGTGTAGGTGCAAAAGTACAATAATTCTCGCTTATAGCCAAAAAAACATGGATAAACTTTTTGCTTTTTCTTTAATTTGTATTATTTTTGCATCAAAATACCTAAGAGAATGATTAACCAGCATTTATTACGACCTGAAAGCATCGTCGTTATCGGCGGTTCTAACAATGTACACAAACCCGGTGGAGCAGTAGTGCGAAACCTACTCAATGGAGGCTATGAAGGCACGCTACGTATCGTGAATCCCAAAGAGGATGAGGTACAAGGCATCAAGGCCTTTCACGATGTGAAAGAACTGCCGCCCACAGACTTAGCCATCCTCGTGGTGGCTGCCCGTTACTGTCCTGACTATGTAGACTTGCTAGCCAGCGAGAAGAACGTTCGCGCGTTCATTATTATTTCTGCAGGGTTCAGCGAGGAGACCCCTGAAGGGGCCGCACTCGAACAACGCATCCTCGACACCTGCGAACAGTATGGCTGCGCACTCATCGGTCCCAACTGCATCGGTCTGCTCACACGCTGGCATCACAGTGTCTTCACCCGACCTATCCCCCACCTCAACCCCAAGGGTGTCGACTTCATCAGCAGCTCTGGTGCTACGGCGGTGTTCATTCTCGAAAGTGCCGTCACCAAAGGTCTGCCGTTCAACAGCGTTTGGAGCGTAGGCAACGGCAAGCAGATTGGCATTGAGACGGTGCTGGAGTATATGGATACGCACTTCGATGCCGAGCACGACTCGCTGATTAAGCTATTGTATATCGAGAACATAGGCGACCCCGACAAGTTGCTCTATCATGCAACCTCGCTCATCCGCAAGGGTTGTCGTATCGCTGCCATCAAGGCGGGCTCGTCAGAGAGCGGCAGTCGCGCGGCCAGCAGCCATACGGGAGCTATCGCCAGCAGCGACTCTGCCGTCGAGGCTCTGTTCCGTAAGGCGGGCATCGTGCGTTGTTTCAGTCGTGAGGAACTCACCACCGTAGGTTGTATCTTCAAGAGTTTAGAGTGCAAGACCTGTACCCTACACTCGCCACTTCGCATAGCAATCGTCACCCACGCCGGCGGTCCTGGTGTTATGCTCACCGATGCTCTGTCGAAAGGCGGTATGCAGGTACCCCCACTCACCGGCCCTATTGCCGATGAACTGAAGTCGAAGTTGCTGCCGGGTAGCAGCGTGGCCAACCCCATCGACATCCTGGCTACAGGCGCAGCCGAGCATCTTGACATCGCCATCGACTATTGCGAACAGATGGATGACATCGATGCCATCATGGTCATTTTCGGCACCCCGGGACTGGTGAAGATTTTCGAGGTCTACGACGTGTTGCACAAGAAGATTCAGGAGTGCAAGAAACCCATCTTCCCCATCCTACCCAGCGTGAACACCGCTGGTCCTGAGGTGCAGGAGTTCCTGAAGCGCGGACATGTGAACTTCAGCGACGAGGTGACATTGGCCACCGCCCTGACGCAGATTATGAAGACACCCGAGCCCGCACGGTTCGAGGTTGAGCTTTACGGCACCGACATTCCTCGTTTGCATAAACTGATTGATAGTATTAACGAGAGCGGCTATGTGTCGCCAGACTTGGTGCGCGAGATTCTCTTGTGTGCCGGCATCCCTCTGGTTCCCGAACTCGTATCTACGTCAAAGGACGAGCTGGCAGCCTTTGCCGAGCGGGTGGGCTATCCCGTTGTAGCCAAGGTCGTTGGCCCGGTGCATAAAAGCGATGTGGGTGGTGTATCGTTAAACATCCGCTCGAAAGAGGTGTTGGCAGCCGAGTACGACCGTATGATGCAGATTCCTGAGGCAACGGCGGTGATGGTACAGAAGATGATCAAAGGCACCGAGCTCTTCATCGGCGCCAAATACGAGCCACGCTTCGGTCATGTGGTGCTCTGCGGACTGGGTGGCATCTTCGTCGAGGTACTGCGCGACGTCTCATCGGGTCTCGCGCCGTTGAGCTATGAGGAGGCCTACTCCATGATCCGTTCGCTGCGTGCCTATAAAATATTAAAAGGTACGCGCGGCAAGAAGGGCATCAACGAACGCAAATATGCCGAAATCATCGTGCGACTGAGCACCTTGCTGCGCTTCGCCACAGAGATCAAAGAGATAGACATCAACCCCCTGTTGGCTGACGACAACGACGTCACAGCTGTGGATGCACGCATCCTTATAGAGAAATAAAGTCATAAAAAATGCCCATTTATTGAGTTATTTGGGATTTTTTTTGTATTTTTGCCCCCAAATTTAAAAAAAGCGAACATGGAAACCGAGATTAAACGTCAGTTAACATTGCCTAACGATGTGAAGCAAGTGCCTCTCCTCGCGGAGTTTATCGATGGAATCTGCGATGCTGTTGGTGTCGATATGATGCTGGCCATGCAACTCAATCTGGCTATTGAGGAAGTGGTGGTCAACGTGATGAACTACGCCTATCCGGCGGGAACCGAAGGTACTGTATGCATCGACGCCCAGGTATCTGACGGGCTGCTGCAGTTCGTGGTCAGCGACAGCGGCGTTGCCTTCGACCCTACAGCCAGAGCCGAGGTCGACACCACGCTGTCTGCCGAGGAGCGTAACATCGGCGGATTAGGTATCCATATCGTTCGCCAAATCATGGACAGTATAAACTATAAGCGTGTGGACAACCGTAACGTGCTGACGCTTGGTAAGAAACTCTGACGGTAGGAACAGATGGAATACGAATTTCTGGGATTCAGCCTCTACGCATGGGTAACGATGGTGACCGTGCTGAGCATCTTCTTTGTGATGGCTCGCACGCGCATCCCTGCCGAGGTGGCGTTCTTAGGAGCACTCACCGTGCTGCTAGTCACCGGCGTGGTAACTGAGGAGGAGGGTATGGCCGGCTTCGGTTCTGAGCCTGTCGTCATCCATGCGGCCTTCTTTGTCATCATTGGCGGTCTCATACAATCGGGTGTGCTCTATTGGCTCACCAAGAATGTGCTGGGCGACCCAAAGAACTACCGCTTTGCTGTTTTCCGTCTGATGCTTCCCACCAGTATCTTGGCAGCGTTCCTCAACTCTGTCAATGTGGTGGCACTCTTCATCGATGCCGTCAAGATATGGTCACGCAAACTGAACATCGCGCCCTCGAAACTGCTGTTGCCCTTGAGCTATGCAGCTACGCTGGGCGGTATGTGCACACTGCTGGGAAACTCTTCAAATCTGGTGGTGGCCGGACTTTACATGTCTGAGACGGGCAAGTCCATGAACCTCTTTGAGCCGTTGCTACCGGGACTTGTGATTACCGTCATCGGTGTCATCATGGTGGTACTACTCCAGAAATACATCCCCTCGCGTGCTCCCGCTGAACAGTCGTTCGAGACCACATCAGACTATACCGTCGAGCTGCTGGTGCCCACCGACAACCCCGCCGTGGGATCTTCCGTTAGCGAAGCCGGTCTCTACCGTGTAAAGGGTGGCTCGTTGGTCGAGATTGTACGTTTCGACCGCGAGATTATCATGCCCGTACCTCAGGATGAGTGGATTCTCGGAGGCGACCGCCTAATCTATGCTGGTCAGATTAACGAGATACTGGAGTTGAAGCGCACCCACGGTCTGGCTGCTGCCGACCATCATGTGTGGAGCATTAACGATATCGACACCAAGCGTAAGATGCGCACCGCCTATGTGACCTTCGGTAGCGAGCTCATTGGCAAGTCGATGACCGAGAGTGACTTCGAACAGAAAAATGATGTGGTATTGGTGGCTGTGGCCCGTCAGGGAAGCCGAGTTGCCGGACAGCCTCGTGAGATCCGACTGCAGGCAGGTGACTCGCTGCTGTTGGAGTGCCCACCGAAGGATGACGAGAAGCTGGAGCACGACAACCGTCGCAGCCTTACCTTCTTCGATTCGCACTTCGTGCCGCAGATCAGTGCCAAGACCGTTACTTCGGCCATCATCCTCGTGCTGATGTTCCTGCTGTCATCATTCCACTTCCTGCCGCTCATGGCTACCACCATGCTGGCCGCCGGCGCTATGATGGTGTTTGGCTGTTGCCGTTGGAACAATGTATCAAAGTATATAGAATGGGAGTTGCTGCTCATATTGGGCTCTACAGTGGTCTTCTCTACTGCCATCAGCAAGACGGGTATCGCAGACATCATTGCCCACGACGTGCTCGATCTCTGCGGTAACAATCCTTATGTGGTAATGACGGTGATGTGTCTGCTGGCTTCGTTTGTCAGCGAGTTCGTCAGCGATGTAGGCTCCAGCGCCGTCTTCTTCCCCATCATGTACAAGCAGGCATTGCTCATGGACTGCAACCCTATGCCGTTCATCATGGCGCTGATGCTGAGCGTCACCATCAGCTTCGCCTCGCCCATCGGTTCCAGTTGCCACATGCTCATCTATGGTCCGGGCTCGTTCAAGTTTACTGACTTTGCGCGACTGGGCATCTGGATGCACATCGTGCTGCTCATCGTAGCATTGACTATCGTGAATCTAATTTATCCATTATATTTATAAAACAACAGACAAATGAAAACAACGATTCTTGAAAAAGAAGGCAACTTGGTTGCCGTATTCGAAGGCCGTCTTGACACAGCTGCTGCCCCTGAGACCGAACAAGCTCTGCAGCCGCTGAATGATTGCACCGGCCATGACATTGTGCTCGACTGCACCAATCTGGAGTATATCTCTTCAAGCGGTCTGCGTCTGTTCCTGGCCGTGCTGAAGAACGCAAAGCCAAAGGGAAGCCACGTCTATATCACTGGCATCAGCGACTCGCTGCGCAGTGTGTTTGCCATGACGGGCTTCACCAATCTCTTTGAGTTCAAATAAGCAGCCTTACACGGGGTTGTTGTCTGCAAACACCGCCATACGCTCTTCCAATTGAGCATACTGGTGGTCCTCAATAAACGAGGTGCAGACACGCAGTCCCTCCTGATGTGAACCTGTGGTGATAAGGCAGATGGCCGACACGCCATAGTACATCAGTTCGCGGGCCAGTTTACCGCTAGTCATACCCGGATAGCCGATGGTAAAATAAAAGCCATCGGCTATTGGTTTATCCAGGTCTTTGTCGTAAACCACATAGAAGTTATGCTTGCAGAAAATCTCCTTCAGTTTGTGGGCACGCTCGCCATACACCTTGATATCGTCGCGGAAGTTATACTCACCGTCGCAGGCGGCACGGAACAAAGCTGCCAGCGCATACTGGGCTGAGTGACTGGTGCCGCTCGACAGGGCGTAGAGCATACGGGTAGAGAAGACCAGACCGAAGGGCAGACCCTCATAGCGGGCAGCCAAGTCAGGGAACTGACGATGAAACAGCTTGTCGCCGATGCACACCACACCGATACGTTCACCGGCATAGCTGAAAGCCTTCGAGCCACTAATCAGCAGCATATAATTATCGGTATAGCGAGCCACAGTGGGTTGATAGGGTGCCTCGAACGGTGTGCTCAGATCCTTACGGAAGTCCATAGCGAAGTATGCCAAGTCTTCCATCACGACCGCATCATATTTCGTGGCCAGCGTGCCTATGGTCTTTAGCTCCTCTTCCGTCAAGCATATCCATGCAGGGTTATTAGGGTTGCTATAGACGATAGCACAGATATTACCCACCTTCAGATAACGCTCCAGTTTCGCCTTCAACTTGTCGCCACGAAAGTCGTACACGTCAAAGGTCTCGTACTTCACACCCTGCACCTGCAGCTGCATCTTCTGTACGGGGAATCCTGGGTCAATAAACAACACCGTGTCTTTTCCTTTTGTGGCCTGCGAACAGGTGAGGAACGATGCAAACGTGCCCTGCATAGAACCGCAAACGGGCACACAACCCTCAGGGGCAATATCCACGTTGATAAAAGCCTTGACGAAACGTGAGGCCTGCTGCTTCAATTCGGGCAGTCCTTGTATGTCAGGATAGCTATGGGCGATGCCATCCTGTAGCGCCTTGATCTGCGCATCAACGCCCACCTGTGCGGCAGGCAGTCCAGGAATACCCATCTCCATCTTGATATACTCCACGCCGCTCTCTTTCTCGGCGGTAGCGGCCACCTGCTTCACCTCGCGAATGGTGGCTTTGGCGAAGTCCTGAATACCCATCTTGGCAATCAGTCCGTCTACGATTTCTTTCTTAATCGGTGTTGGTTTCATATCTTAGTGATTTCTTTTCTTCTGCAAAGATACTAAAAAAGAAGAAAATGCAAAAGAAAAAACCATGTTTCTTTTGCATTTCCTATTAAAAGTGTGATTATTCTGTAATCTTGATACCCACTGCACGCAACTGCTGCCAGCCAGCACGGTCGGTCAGACGTATCATGAAGTGGTAGTCGCCCGGTTCAATGGTGTCGGGGATAGCAATGTCATGACGGGCCTCAAACCTCAGCTGTCCTGCGGGAATGTTGAAATCCTGATTATAGACCCATGTATTGCCATCGTGCTCATGTTCATGGTCATCATCGTGATCATGCTCAGCATCATGGTCGTGGTCTGCATCACCGTCACAGTCTGCCGTTTGTGTGCCGTGTGTGTGATGGTCAGCATTGGTGTGTATCTCAATGTTATAGGCACCCAACTCCATATTATCCGTAAAGATATAATGGAAGGGAATCACGCTGCCACGCTTATACACCTGACAGTCCACCGGATTGGCGGTGATACCCTCTGCCGAGATGACAGGATAGGTCATATCCTTCTCATCATCATCGTCGCCACAAGCCACAAAACTCATTGTCATTACACTCACTATAGCCATCAACAGGCTCAAATACTTCATCTTTTTCATTGTTCTTAAATAATTTACATTTATATATTTTGCGCAAAGCGCTAAAACTCCATCCCTACCATCAACGAGAAGTTGCGCCCGGGTTCGGGTACATCAATCAGACGGTAATAGCTGGTGTGATCGTAGTAGCGACGGTTCAGCAGGTTATCTGCATGAAGCGCCACGTGTAGGGTGTTCCTGCCCCAAGTGAAGTCCTTGCCACAAGCCATGTTCAACGTCCAGTAGCCGTCGGTAGGCTTCTCTGGGGGCACAATCTCATGCTGGTCACCCACGATATGAGCGTTCAAAGAAAGGGTCAAAGGTTGATGGTGGATGTTGGATAAGGAATACTTCACACCAAGGTCTGTTGACCACGGAGTGCTAAAGGGCAATGTGTAGCCCTTCTTCTCGCCTGACTGCTGACGGGCATACAGGTACTCACCCTGTACATGAGCCTGCCAGTGGTCATCCACCTGCCACTTCACCTGTGCCTCCAAGCCATAGCGCAGCACCTCGGCCTGCGTGTAGTGATACAGCTGCAGACCCTCCACATACTGTGCCGTGGGGTTCAGATAGATATAATTAGGGAAGTAATTCAGGTAGGGTTCCACCTGTACCTCCCACGCCTCGTTACCCCAGCTAATGCTGGCATCAATCTGGTACGACTGCTCTGGGTCCAGCTGCGCGTTACCGCGCTCATAACGGAAGATGTGATAGTTTACGCCGTCGGCACCCAGCTCCTTGGGTATGGGCATGCGGAAGCTTTTGCCTACATTTGCCTTCATCACCCACTGACCTATGGCGTAATTCACGCCTGCCGACCATGTCATGCTACTGAAATGGCGACGGTTATCGGCCGACCGTTGCTGATAGACCATCACGCCGTCCACGGGAGTCTTAAACCAGTCCTGATAGCTGTGTATATGCGTCTCACCATAGTCAAAGCGGACACCTGCATTCACGATCAGGTTATCGCTCAGCGTGTAACGGTCCATTGCAAACAGTCCAGCACTCAGCGTCTCAAAGTCGGGAATAATAAAGCCCCAGCCGTCCCTGCGGTTATGCTGATACTCGCTGCTCACGCCGCCACGCAGTTCATGGCGTCCCAGCGTATGGCGCAGTTGCAGTCCCGCCGTATAGGTACTCTTGTTAAAGCGCCGTTCCAACGAGCCGTCGGGTGTAGGCATATAACCATGACTCACTGGCTCCGACCGCTCCTCACGCAGGTTATTCTGGTAGGCCAGATTCAGCTCTAATGCCATCATATCCGTACGCCACGTGCTATGACTCAGCACCTTCAAGTGGTTCACCCACTGATAAGGCAGGTCTATGTCACGCCGCGAGTGGTCGTAGTCGATGTCCGACAGTCTGACCTCCAATCCGTGGGCGTTGGCAAAGAAGCCACTCTTGGCATAGGCATCACTGATGCGCACATCAGTGTGGAAGTTATAGCCCGCATAGCCCAGCATCACGCTGCCGTCGCGCTCACAACCTGCGGTGTTGCGCAGTCTGCCATCCTTCAGACGAATCCAGTACGAGTAATACTGTATGCTGTCCGTCGGCACCTTATAGTCGCCATAGTCTATCACCGTGGCGTTGGCCCTGTAAAACCAACGTCCCTGTCGGCCCTCAACCTTCGCTGAGGCACCCACCTGCTCATTGTTAGTACGGCCAAACAGCTGCACGCTGCCGCCAAACGATGTCGTGGGCACGTGGTTGGTATAAAGGCTCAGGACACCACCGATGGCATCGCTGCCATAGAGCAGTGCCGCAGGACCTTTTATCACCTCAGCACGGTCTATCGCAAACTGGTCTATCTCCAGTCCGTGATCATCGCCCCACTGCTGTCCCTCGTGCTTCACACCGTCTTCAGCTACAGCCAGTCGGTTAAAGCCCAGCCCTCTAATGGTGGGTTTTGACTGTCCGCTACCTATGGCCATCGCCTTCACTCCAGGTATGGCCTCTAAGGTCTGCATCAGACTGCCCGCAAAATGCTCTTGCAGGTACTCATGTCCTATCTGAATCTCCGACTGCGACGTCCGCATCTGATAGTCCCGTCGCTGTTGTCCAGTCACGGTGACATCACGCAGCGTGATGGTCGTGTCGGCTGGCGCCGTTGCCCATAGCACCGCTGCCAGCATCATATCTATCATACTTCCTTCCTTTTTCTATGAAAACATCACATTTCCTTCATAAAGCAAAAAATGCTTCTTAAAAAAAGAAAGGCGGCGCACGGAGCAAGGGGATGCCACAGACATCAAGATGCACATATCCTTGACGCTGGGCAATAATGTTTTTTGATACCTTATTAATATATACAACTGCAAAGACGGCAGCAGCTACAAACGAGAACGTCTGAAACTGACACAGCACACAGGCGTGCAGCGTCGTGGTCAACTCTACGAAGTGACCATGACAATGGTGCGCCACGCACTCCTTACAGTCATCTTGTGCTATTGATTCCAAGCCGTGAGTATGAAACGACGACAACAGCACCATTGGCACAAACACGGCCAACAGCACCCATGCCGAAATATGTCTTTTCATCTTCACGCCTGCAAAGGTACGAATAAGTGAGCGAAAATGCAAATATATTTGCAATTTTCCGAGCGAGAGTACCTTCGGCGAAGCCAGAGGTAATAAGAATAAGTGAGCGAAAATGCAAAATATCATCACTATTATTTGCTTATTTCATTTCTTATTATTACCTTTGCACAAAATAAAATGCTTGTGGCAGACATTGCGATATACACCCTGACCTCTGGTCTGCACGATGAGCAGGCGGTGGAAGCTGCAACCAAGGAGTTCCTGAATGGACTGAACGTGGAGTTTGTGTTCAGAGGGAATGACTTTGCAGACTATGGGAGCCATGCGCTGGAACTGATTTATGTGAGAACAGGGGGTACGGAGGGACTGTTTAAAGAGTTGCTGCCGGAATTACAGCGTAAGAAGAGTGGACCGCTATACCTGCTGACATCTGGCAAAAGCAACTCGCTGGCAGCCTCGATGGAGATCATGTCATTTCTGCGACAGCAGGGACTGGAAGGGGAGATTATTCACGGCGACGCTGTTTACATCTGCCGCCGGATTATGCTGCTGAGACAGGTTGAGACGGCCAGACAACAGCTGCAAGGCTGCAGGCTGGGCATCATCGGCGAACCATCGGACTGGCTGATATCGAGCAGAACGGATGCTGACATTGTTCGGCAGAAGACGGGCATAGAGCTGGTGAAGATTCCGATGGACGAACTACTGATGACCATCAGCGTCACACCTCAGCGCGAGGTGAGTGAGAAGGCTCCGACAGAGGCTATCAGACAAGCGCTGCCCGGGGCGCAGCAGATACACGAGGCACTCCGAATCATCGTAACACGCCACAAGCTACAGGGGCTGACGTTGCGCTGCTTCGACCTGCTGACCAGCGTGAGAAACACGGGATGCCTGGCACTGGCACAACTGAATGCCGAGGGCATTGCGGCTGGCTGCGAGGGCGATGTGCCCGCCCTGCTGTCGATGATGATAGCAAAGACACTGGTGGGTGTAGGCGGTTTTCAAGCCAACCCTGCAAGCATAGACCCTGAGACGGGCGAGATGGTGTTTGCTCACTGCACCATAGGACTGAACATGGTGGAGCGCTATGAGTTGGACACGCACTTCGAGTCAGGCATTGGCGTAGGCATCAGGGGCTATATGAAACCTGGACCTGTGACGATATTCAAGGTGTCGGGCGACATGACGCGCCACTTCATCGCAGAAGGTGAACTGCTGAGATGCGAGGCAAAGGCAGACCTCTGTCGCACTCAGATGGTCATCAGGTTGAACGACAAGCGTCAGACGGGGTATTTCCTCACTGAGCCCATCGGCAATCACCACATCATTCTGCCAGGGAATTTAAAAGAAATACTGATGAAAGTATTATAAACGAGAGATTTTATCCATAGTATTAACCCTTTAAAACTAACAATTATGTCAGAAGTTAAGAAATCTCAGAGAGAACAGCTCAATGACGAGGAGTTGATGAATGTTGATGGTGGTGGAGCCAACCCAGCCCGTTATATCCAAGAGGAGAAATAAAAGACTCGATCATCTTATTTTCAAGCACTCGACCTTTGGTCGCTTTGCTCGTTAAAGAATTAGAGAATTATCATTCCACACACAGGGAAAAGATAATTCTCTAATTCTATTTGTTGATTACTTCATCACGACCTAAAGCTTGACCTTGCGGCCGTTGCGGATGTACAGGCCCTTCTTCGTGGGTTGCTTATCCAGCTTGCGGCCATCGAGGGTGTACCACTCATTGTTTATTGTACATTGTTCATTGTTCATTGAAACGATTCCCGAAATTTCCCTGTCCTCAAGCTCTGCTTCATCGATTTGCTCGTCTATGAAGTTTATGCGAGCGTTAGCGAGGTCACTTGCAGTGATGCCGATCAGTTCGAAGTAGGCACGAAAGGCGCCGAGGTTCATGCTGGCATTGGGGTAATATAGCTTGTTCTGAGCACCCAGGAACAACTTCGTGAAGTCGTTGGCTTCGAAGGCTTTTGGCGAAGCTATACCGATGAAGTTAGCATAGGTGCTGGTCCTCACGTTCGACAAGTTTTTATCGATGGTGACGTCAGTAAACACGGGGTTGACGAGATTATGAGCATCATCATCTACATAGCCCTCGGCCTTGTCCCAGCGGATGATATAAGGAGTACCGGCCACTATTTTTGTGACATCACCAAATTCCAGCGTCAACGTGCCATTCTCGAACGACGAACTTTTGAGTGTCATCATGGCTGTGGGTGCCAGCTGTGCCGTCACCTGCTCTGCAGTCATCGAGAAGGGCAGCACCAAGGTATTCCAGTGACCATCCTTATAGAGTGTGCGACCCGAAAGGGTGACTGTGGCGGTATTGCGGTTATTCGCGTTTATTACATCGGCATTCTTATGACCTTCGGGCTGGGCGCTGTCATCGTTGAGCAACGTCAGGTTCAAGGTATTCGCGTTGAGTGTAACACTTTTGTCATCATCGGCAGCATTATACCACCCTTTTCCATCAGGAATGCGAGCCGTTATCTTGTAAGTGCCAACACTACGAGGAATATATTGGATGGTACAGTCTTTTGTTGTTCCGGCAGGAATCTCGAAGACCTCGCCTTTGTCAACATAATTATTAACACACAGGACAAGATCACCGTCATAAGCATCCTCGCTGTTATTGGTCACATTGATTGTCACATCCACGCCAGTACCAACGACGGTAGATGTTGACGAGAGGGAGATGCTGTTAACGGTGAGATTGATGGTATTGGGGGTGAAGCTCAGCACTGTTCCTTCTTCGGACGGCTTCTGAATGCCAACAACGGCGGACTGATTGTAATTGAACACCCAGCCTTTTGACTCATCGGCATTCAGTACTGACAGCACATAAAAGCCATCCAGTTCGCCACCCCATCCCCAGTTGATATGAAACAGGTCTTGTTCGTTCTCATATTTATAACCATCGCACACAAAACAGTGACCGCCTGCTTCACCTTGGCCGCAATAGATAACAGGGCGCTTTTGTTTCAGCTCATTGTAGATCATATCAGTCCAGTTGGCGTAGGAATACATATTGCGAATAAAAAACTGGGTGGTATTTTTATAACCAAAATATGTCTTGAGGGCTGGCGCAATATCCGTATCGTATGCTCCTGAGAAGGAGAGGCCATACTGCATCTTCACACTCCAGCCACAATACTTCATCAAGGATGATACGGCTTTGGCGGTAGGATCATCTACGGGCTCAGAGCCTGTATATGTATCCTTCATATGTGCCCAATCAAAAGTGGTGGTGAGGGGTATTTCAACAGGAAGATCTACCGAGGTATCAACATTTGGATTATTCTTCAATGAGTAGCCCGGAATGGGTGTTGTGGGCTGGTCGGGCCATTTATGATAGTTCATCACCTGTGCCATAGCGGTGGCCACACAACCTGTTATACAGTGTGGAGCCTTATCGTTGTCTTTTGGGTACCGAGGGCACTGGTCGTTATAGGGCACCCCTTGGCTCCACTGAGTGGTGATTAGGGGATCAATGTTGTCTGTTGCGTGAGTTCCAATCTTGGCGGGGGTAGCTGTCGTGGTAATCTGATGTTCGTTAATCCACGCTATCTCATCGGCATAGCCCTGCAGCCATGCCTTCATATTTTCTGGCATG
>Ga0310690_10002316_pt1 | contig 31346 bp, 42 predicted proteins | sample AusTroGonzalo_MG_2_FD_207661 | JGI IMG/M metagenome (GOLD analysis project Ga0310690, IMG submission 207661) | Bovine rumen microbial communities from tropical cattle in Woodstock, Queensland, Australia - Gonzalo_04 (v2) (version 2) | ecosystem: Host-associated > Mammals > Digestive system >...
AAATGCGGAGAATTGATTGACCGTGATGTAAATGCGGCAATAAATATCAGAAATGAAGGAATAAGAATATATGCTGTATAGCATTTATTTGAACCGTGGGACACACGGGAATAGCTCTTTTATGCTTATCAGGTTACTGGTATCGAGAGAGAATCTTCTGTACAAACAGAGAATGTCAAGACACGAGATAAGACTATTTTGCTCAAAGCAGGATTTCTATTCTTTGCCTGCACCGCAGTTTTTTTTGAAGAGAGGTTGAAATGACTGAAGCGTTCAAGGAAGTATTTTTCTGTATTTTTTGGTTCACGGCTGATGTCGTGATAATTTATGTTTGGTTACTACTAATAAGCAACCTTGTTGACAATATCAAGAAGTACAAACAGGGCAAAAAAAATGATTGAAGCTCTTTGTGTCGGTGTGTTTCTGACGATAGGTTGCTTACTCATGATTATTTTGTGGGAGTTGTGGAAATGAAAATCGGACAATCAAGTGGTGGTTGCATAACGGGGTGGAATGAAGCTGACCATTTCACTCCGAAAGCATATGAGCCTATTCTCATACACATGAAGGCATGGAAGCCGAATGAATGGGGTATAGGAAGTTATCTCGAAGAAGAAAATGCTATTCTGCTTTTAGGTGGCGAACCTATTGAATATTCTGAGATTGATTTTTGGATGCACGTTCCGAGAATACCAGATACAGTTATTCCGTACATCATCGGAGACAATTATTCGGAAGAAGAAAGCCCTCTGAGTAATCTGGCAAAGCGATTATATGAAGGGATGACTCGTGAAGAAATCGAAGCCGATATTCGTAAGCAAATCGAATTGGTGAGAAAAATTCGCAAAGAGGTAATCGAATGAAATCATTGAAAGATTGTACTGACGATGAGATCGTCGCATACTTCCGACAAGCACTGCTGGAGATTCGGAAGACCGCAAATCAGTACGGGATTATCAAGGTTGAGGTGTCAGGTGGAAAGGTAAAGTTCTTTACGGTGGAAAAGCCGATTTCGTAATAATATAAGTGTGCTATAATTACAGAAAAACATTGACCCTGAGAAGGCGTGTCCTGTAATTTTTTGAAGTAGTTTTTAGAGCAAGGCATAGACCCTAAGAAGGCGTGCACTGCAAACAGCAGTGCACGCCTTTTTTATTTGTACGGAGAACGATGAATATAAAAATTGACAGTGAATTTAAGTCGCTGATACCGCCATTGACGGATGATGAGTATGACGGACTGCGTGACAGCCTGCTGCGGGAAGGCTGCCGGGATGCGCTTGTGCTGTGGGATGATGTTTTGATTGACGGTCACAACCGTTATGAGATCTGCGAAAAGCATGGTATACCGTATGACACGGTCCAGATGGCGTTTGCGGACAGGCAGGATGTTATTGAGTGGATCATCCGAAACCAGTTCGGCAGACGAAATCTCCCGGCATATGAACGGGCACGATTGGCACTGCGGTTGAAGCCTGTGATCGCAGAGAAAGCGAAGGCAAACCTTGTAACGCATACAGACACAGGGTATCAGCCTTTGGAGAAATCTACAAAGGCTGTGAACACACGACTTGAAATAGCAAAGGCTGCAGGTGTATCAGATAACACTATTGCGAAGGTTGAAAAGATCGAAGCAGTCGCTACTCCTGAAGTCAAAGAGCAATTACGCTCTGGTGAGATGAGCATTAACCAGGCATACAACGCTATCAAAGCTGAAGAAAAGAAAGAACAAATCAAACAGGCTGAGCGGCAGATCGCGGAGCAGGCGACGGATGAGACGAAGCCTATCCTGTATGTCGGCAACGGTATCGGGTTTATTCCTGATGTTAAGTATGATCTGCTGCTGACTGACCCGCCGTACAGTACGGATGTTGATGACATTGATTCGTTTGTTGAATCCTGGTTATATAACGCACTGGACAATGTGAAAAGCACGGGGTTTGCATATGTGTTTATCGGTGCTTATCCAAAAGAAGTTAAAGCGTATCTGAACACAAAAATACCGGATCATATGAAGCTGGAGCAGATTCTGGTTTGGACGTACAAAAATACGCTTGGCAACAATCCAAAAGACCGATACAAACTGAATTATCAGGATTGTCTCTTTTTCAGAGGTGTGGATGCTCCTGACCTGGATTGTCCGCTGACAACGGAGCAGTGGGCGGTCCAGGAGATCAATGCACCGGACGGACGGCAGGGCGACCGTTATCACGCATGGCAGAAGCCGATTGAGATCGCGGAGCGGTTCATCCGCCACAGTACGAAACCGGGTGATATCGTGTTTGACCCGTTTGCATGCACCGGAACTTTTCTCCTTGCTTCTGCGAAACTCGGACGCAGGGCATACGGGTTTGAAATTGATCCTGACCATGCCTATATTGCCGCCGAAAGGGGGTGCCTGATTGGATAAGAATCAAGCTGTTTTGAATGATTTACGTTACAGCCTGGCTCAGGTCGATAAGGCGCGTCCGATCATCAGAAAGCTGATGGGCGGGGGTGAAATCAAAGCGGTGGAAGGCCGGGATGATGAAATCTGCCTGATGCTCGACCGGAACTGCGGGACTGATTATTTTCAGGTTTACGGCAGAGGTGAAAAACTGGATGGCGTTGTCTGGGGAGTCGGGAGCCGTTTTCAAAGTGTATGGCACGGTAAAAAACCGTTCAATACATTCACGATCAGAAAGGAACGTGCAAGCGGGACCCGGACAGAATATGAAAAACGTAAACTTGCAATCGAGCGGAATGGTGTTTATCCGTTTTTGACCATGCACGGATATTACGATGAGCAGACCGGAGATATTTTGAGCATTGCAATTGCCCGAACAAAGGATTTATGGGAGTGCATCGAAAATGGTCATGCGGATGTCAAAAAAACAGGAGAGTCGCAAATCGGTCAAGCTGTCTTTTATTATCTGGATTGGGAGAAGGTCAAGAGTCTCGATTATCCGATAAAAGTTTATAAAAAAGGTGAAGGAATCATATGAGATGGCGGATTGGAATTTTTAACTGATGGAACAGGAGCAGGATGAAGCACAGCAGAAAATACAGGGATATCGCAAAACGGCTGATCCGGACATTGCCTGAGTTTGAAGATCTTCTGGAGGCAGAACCGCAGATCGCGTATCTGAGCAGCTGGGAAATGAAGATCAAGAACCGAAAAATTGTTTTTGCGGAATGCTGTAAGGTCGATGAAAAATATAAATGGTGCTGTCATTATGACTTTTTTATCGTTGTTTATGAACCGAATGTCGAAGGTTTCAATGAACAGCAGCTTTCAACACTGATCAGGCATGAACTGCATCATGTCGGGATCGATTATAAAGACGATGGTTTGAATTATTTTGTCAGGCCACATGATGTAGAAGAGTTCTGGGAAATCATTGAAGAATGCGGATTATGTTGGAATGAAGAAGTAATAATGAAGAATTAGAAAACAGGAGGCAGGAATGCCGAGGGGAGAACATCCAAACAGCAAGGCGAATTTGAAGCCTTTGAATAAACGAACAAAGAAAGAACAAAGAAAAATCCAGGTTTCCGGCGGCATTGCATCGGGTGAAGCTCGTGCTGTTTACAAGTCACTGACAGAAGATTTGAAAGAGCGGATGACAGCAGAAAGAGTTGCGAAGGCAAATGACAGGATTATTTCCATGATGGAGCATGGCAATCTGCACGCTTATGAGATCGTGCGGGATATGTTAGGAGAAAATCCAAACAATATGTCTACTGAAATGATTGAACCGGTGAAGGTGATATTCGATGTCTGAAGTGATGTTGTCCGGTCTGATCGGTCCTGCGTTTTATGATACTGCCCATGACGTGATGGATCATCGTCACACACATTATGATCTATCCGGCGGTCGTGGTTCGCTGAAATCTTCATTTGTTTCCGTGATGGTTCCATTACTCATCATCATGAATAAGGACATTCATGCACTGGTTTTGCGGAAGGTTGGAAACACGATCCGGGATTCTGTATATGCTCAGTATCTATGGGCAATCGGTGAATTAGGTATGGCGCATCTATGGAGGGCGCAGCGGACACCGATGGAACTGGTTTACAAGCCGACGGGGCAGAAGATCATGTTCCGGGGTGCGGATGACCCGATGAAGATCAAGTCTATCAAGGTTCCTTTCGGATATATCGGTATCACGCACTTTGAAGAAAAAGACCAGTTTGCGGGACGTTCTGAAATCAGAAGTATTTTACAGTCTACTATGCGCGGTGGTTCAAAGTTCTGGAATTTCGAATCGTATAACCCGCCGATTTCTCGTGATAACTGGGCAAATAAAGACACGTTGGAACAGAGAGAAGACAGGTTATGCCACAAAAGCAATTATCTACAAGCTCCTGTAAATTGGCTCGGTGAACAATTTCTGAATGAGGCTGAACATCTGAAAGAGACGAATGAACGAGCATACTTACATGAATACATGGGTGAACCTGTTGGCACTGGTTCTGAAGTCTTTGAAAATTTAGAGATTCGTGAAATCACAGATGATGAAATAAGCCATTTTGACAGGATTCAGCATGGGCTTGACTGGGGATACTATCCTGATCCATGGGCATACAACGGCATGCACTACAACAGTGCAAAACAGACATTGACCATTTTCAGTGAGATGACAGACTGGAAGAAAGGCAATGAAGAAACCGCCGAGCAACTCAAAAACGGCAAACTGGTGATGACAATCGATGAAAAGGGCGATTACCAATGGCGGGGACTGACGCGGGAAGACAAGATCATCGCAGACAGCGAAGACCCGAAAAGCATTGCTGATTACAATAAATTCGGATTGCGCTGCGTCGGTGCTGAAAAAGGACCAGGGAGCGTGGATTATTCTTTTAAATGGCTGCAAAGTCTGAAAGCAATTGTTATTGATCCGAAACGAACGCCGGATACATATGCAGAGTTTTCTTCTTACGAATATGAACGCACGAAAGCAGGTGAGATCATCAGCGGTTATCCTGACGGAAACGATCATCACATTTCAGCAGTCAGGTATGGGACAGAATATGTCTGGAAGAAGCCTGGGAACAAGAAACCGCGGGAATATCAGAGTATTTTTGGAATATAAAGGACAGTCCAACGAGTGGACAGTCTCGGAGGGATAGAGCATGAAAACATATCAAGACCTTTTAGCTGTTGGAGAAAATGAAAAAGATAGAATCGACTTCGTTCGACAGGTTATCAACGAATTCAAATCCTCTGACATTTACCGCGATGCGGATGTTGCATATCAGTATGCACAACGGAAGAACGTCACAATCAACAAATATCAGAAGCTCCTGTACACCATCAGTGGAAAAGCAGTACCGGATAATTATTCTGCGAACTGGAAAATGTCAAGCAACTTCTTTCCTCGGTTCGTAACGCAGGAAAACCAATATCTGTTCGGAAACGGTATCAACTGGCAAAATGATAATACCGCTGAAAAACTCGGCAAGAATTTTGATATTGTATTACAGAAGCTCGGTAAAAATGCTCTGATTGGTGGGTGTGCTTTCGGGTTCTGGAATCTGGATCATCTGGAATCATTCAAAATCACGGAGTTTGCTCCGATGTATGATGAAGAAAATGGCGCACTGATGGCAGGTGTCAGATGGTGGCAGTTGGCATCTAACAAACCTCTGAGAGCAACGTTGTATGAACTTGACGGATACACAGATTTCATCTGGCGTTCCGGTGAAGAAGGTGTAGTCCTGAAAGAAAAACAATCGTATATCAAAAGGTACGTTTCCACAAAAGCAGATGGGACGGAGATTTACGATTATGACAATTATCCATCCTTCCCGATTGTTCCTCTTTGGGGTAATGAAAATAAGCAGTCAGAATTGGTCGGACTTCGTGAGCAGATTGACGTGTATGACCTGATAAAGTCCGGTTTTGCCAATGACTTGGATGACGCCAGTCAAATCTACTGGACGATTCAAAATGCAGGCGGGATGGATGACATTGACCTTGTGAAATTTGTTGAACGGATGAAAACGGTCAAAGCGGCAGTCGTTGAAGATGACGGAGCATCAGCAGAAGCACACACAATGGAAGTACCGTATCAGAGCAGAGAAACGTATCTGAATATGGTATCAAAAGACCTGTACCGTGATGCTATGGCACTGGACACAGAAGAAATTGCTGGTGGTGCTGTTACTGCTACGCAGATTCGTGCGGCATATGAACCATTGAACAGTAAGACAGATGAATTTGAATACTGCGTCCATGATTTCCTTGACAGGATTCTTGCTATTGCAGGAATACCGGAAGATCATGCAACGTTCACTCGGTCAATGATGATAAACCGTTCCGAAGAAATTGACAACGTTATGAAGTCTGCGACGAACTTACCTTCTGATTATGTCACACGAAAGATATTGACGGTTCTCGGTGATGCAGACATGGCAGATGAAATCATAAAGCAGATGCAAGCTGATGAACTGACGCGAATGTTCACTATCCAAAATGATGAAACCGAAACAGAAAACGAGAATGAACAGGAGTGATAAATGACTCCAAAAGTTCCTGATTACGGACATCGTGAAGCAGATAAGACACTGTGGACGTTGATAAAACGTCTGCATCTGTCTTATCGTCAGGCAAGTATCAGTCTGCGTGGAAAACTCGAAGATTATCTGGATCAGTTCGATAAAGAGGACGCTATGAAACGTGCCCTCTATGATTCAGGTGAGTTATCACATGAAGATTACATGAAGTGGCGGTACAGTACGCTTGCAGGAACAAAGCAGTGGAAACGGATGCTGAAGCAATTGACCGATGATATGGTGAATCAGGATAAAATCGCCGCTTCGATGATCGATGACACACTTCCGGGAGTGTATGCACTGAACCATAATTACGGTACATATGAAGCTGAAGTCGGTTCTGGTTACGATACGACGTACACCATGTACGATAAGTTCACTGTCAAGCGTTTAGTGGAAGATGGTCAGGTGCTACTGCCGGAACCGTCTGTCAATGTTCCGAAAGATGAACAATGGAATAAACAGCATATTCAATCAGCTGTTTTGCAAGGCATTCTGACAGGTGAGCCGATGAAAGATATTGCAAAGCGGTTTGAGAACGTTGTCGGCATGGACGAACGGTCTGCAATCCGTAATGCAAGGACTGCTGTGACAGGTGCAGAAAACGCCGGACGTGTAGATTCGTATCTTCGTGCTGAGAAAATGGGTATCCAGATGAAACAGGTCTGGATGGCGACACTTGATGACAGAACTCGTGACAGTCATGCAATATTGGACGGACAAAAGGTTGATCCCGGAAAGAAGTTCTCAAACGGATGCAGATATCCCGGTGATCCTGCTGGAGCGATAGGCGAAATAGCGAACTGCCGCTGTACACTGGTAGCAGAAGTTGAAGGAAGTGACCCATTTGAAGGAAAACCAAATGTTGATTATTCCCAAATATCGTATGGTTTTATTGCCATGGGAGGACAGTTAGGTGATGATTATGCAAAATTGAAAAACATCATTGATAAAGATCCTGTATCAAATAATTATTCAAATTATAGTGAATATTGGAAAGATTTGAAAGCAGGAAATATCAAAAATCAAGAAATAGACACGATACTTGCAAAACATGGCTTCGGAACATTTACGATGAATCGTCCTTCCGAATTATTGAAAAATATGACATATGATGAATGGAAGAAATCTCATATAAAACAACCAAAAGTTATCGAACCGAAATCAATTTCAGACTCATTCAAAAACGTATTAAGACACGCTGATTATATTCCATGTAAAGATTTGGAGAAAATAGAGCCAGAATACATAAGAATAGAAAAAATCGGTGGCGGGGATTTGACGAGTGGTTCATGCGCATCATTAGCGCTCACTTATGCCGGAAGAACAAATGGTATTGATGTTCGCGATTTTCGTGATGGATATTCACGAACTTGGTTCGCTGATAAACAAAATAAACGAGATATGGCAGTTGAGTGCGGAATAGTTCATCAACAAATATTCGATCCTGATAAGACTGGTTGGGAAAAACTGAAATCTGCAAATATAGAAGATGGAGTCGAATACTTATTGGGATACGCAAAACATATGGCTGTAATTCGGAAAAAAGAAAAAGAGTTTGAGTTTTTGGAATTACAGACAACATTTACAAATGGATGGCATAAACTTACTTCAAAGGGTCTCAAATATCGTTTCGGTAATAATGATTCCGGTAGATATGATACACTTGATATATACGATGTTCGTACTTGTAAAGGTGAAAAATTCAAGGAATTTCTTGGTTATTTGAATACAGAAGTAGGACAGGAAAAGAAAGGAAAAGGAGGATCGGCAAAATAATGAATAAACAAGAATATGAACAATTTCAAAAGAATGGTTTTGTATGGGTGAAGAATAATCCAACAGATAAAATAAGTTGGAAACAAGCTAACGAAGATAACATGATTTTCCGGTTTGATGATGATCCTGAAATCGAATATTTCTTGTTTGCTGATTATCCATGGAAACTAACAAAGGAACAAAAAGAAATCTTTGACCGAGAAAATCCATTCTGGGCTGATTTCTTTTCTGACAGGAGTTACGAAAATGGAAGTCAAGATAACCGATAATTCAGAAGTATTCAAGAACGCCAAAGACGAGGCAGTACAACGTGCGCTTGAAGCAATCGGATTGACTGCGGAACGTCATGCGAAAGAACGGTGTCCGGTCGATACTGGCAGACTGAGAAACAGTATTACTCATGCAACGTCACAGTATAAAGGACAAGGAACTTACGCTGACAATCAAGGTAATGGATTTTCAGACGCTTATGCACAAGGAGAACCTGAAAAGAATGCAGTCTACATCGGGACAAACGTGGAATACGCCAGAATACAAGAGCTTTCTGACTCATACCATCATGCTTCTGGTGCGGCTCATTTTCTACGGGATGCGGCAACGACACATGGTGATGAATATAGGAGAATTGCTGAAATACAACTGAAAAAAGGGTAATGTGCTATAATATATTCAGATCATAAGACCTGATGACTTTGCTCTGATGGAGTCAGGGATAGCTGTAACTGAAATGTTACTGGAAAAAAGCTGTTTATCGGTACAGATTGAAATCGAAGCTCAGGCAGATCAACAAGGAGTCTATGACTCCTTTTTTTTTGTTTATAAGCAACTTGTCATAAATGAACATTTAAAATCAATAAATATTCATTTTTAGTTGAAAACATCATTATTTTTGCAGAAAAATTGATATTTATCCCGTTATTCTTGACAATTGACTTTAAGAATATAAATACATATAATTTATTTTATAGAGCCAATCGTCAGGAGGAAATAATGGCAAGTTTTGAAAATTTAGATATAAGAATGTTGATCGTAAAAAATGGATTATATAACAAAGATGTTGCAGATAAAATGAATATTTCAAGAGAATGGTTTAGCAGATTATTGCGTACAGAACTCAGCGATTTCAACAAAGCACGGATAATAGAAGCGATACGAGATTTATCTGTTTATTCCTAACTTGTCATAATTTAGAAAATCGTGTATAATACCTTTATCAAGGCATTGTCCCTGAGAAGGCGTGTCGGAAAGAATTCCGACCGCCTTTTTTTTGTTAATCATTTGCGTGACGTCACGAAAATGAACCTACCCGAAGAACTGGGATTCACATAATCCGAAGAAATGGAGAATATATGTCAATCTGGAAGGAAATTCCGGGGTACGAAGAAAGGTATCTTGTCAGTAATGAAGGCGAAATTTTTTCGTTGCCGAAATTCGTAGAAACAACCAAGTCACAACATCGTAAAGGGAAGTACTTGAAACCCGGTAAAAGAGGGAACGAAGGTCATCAGTACGAATATGTGATTTTAGTTGATGAGGATGGTGAGAAGCATCGCGAAGCAGTCCATAGACTTGTTGCTTTAGTGTTTTTAGATAATCCTGATAATTTACCTGAGGTAAATCATAAAGATGAGAATCCGCTAAACAATAAAGTTGAAAACTTGGAATGGTGCGATCACCAATACAACATCGACTATAGCAAGTCGAAAGCTGTAGAGCAATATGACGACAATGGGTTTGTTGCGCGATACAAAAGTATTGCATATGCCAGTAAAGTTACTGGAATAAAGAGGAGTGCAATAAACAACGCTTTAAGTGGTTGGAGTCAGACAGCTGGCGGTTATTTTTGGAAATACGATAAAGGAGAAAACGAAAAATGAGCCTGTCACGAAAATTCCTTTCCGCTATGGGGTTAGAAGCGGACAAAATCGACCAGATCATTGAAGCTCATACTGAATCGCTTGAAGGTATCAAAGCTGAAAGAGATAAGTACAAAGAGCAGATTGACAGCAATAAATCTGATTTTGACGCAAAAGCAAAAGAACTTGCTGACACTCGTAAGGAACTGGATGATCTGAAAAAGCAGGTCGAAACCGACGCAAAGGAACGCGAAGGCAAAGACTACGACAAACTCAAGAAAGAGTTTGATGATTACAAAGCCGAACAGGAAGCGAAAGCGACAAACGCCAAAAAAGAATCAGCTCTGAAAGAACTTCTGGCTGACATGAAAATGTCTGAAAAGGGTTCAAAGCAGGTTCTTAAATGGATGGGTGTCACCAACATCGAGCTTGACGAAGATGGAAAAATCAAGGATGCTTCAAATCTTCGGAAAGCAATCAAGGAAGATTGGGGAGACTACATTCAGGAAAAAGGTGAAAAAGGTGCAGACACTCCGACACCGCCGAACAACAACGGTGGCGGTGGAATGACGAAGGAAGAAATCATGAAAATCAAAGATCGTGCTGAAAGACAACAGGCGATTTCTGAGAATCATGAACTGTTCGGGTACTAACTACGAGGTAAATTATGGCAAAAGATAGACTTACCAAATCCGCGAATATCGATACTACCGCACGTGAGGTCGATTTCGTTACTCGGTTTGCCAACAATTGGCAAGCCTTGCAGGATATCATGGGTATCACCCGAAAGATACGCAAGACTCCGGGGACTGTCCTGAAATCCAAATATGCGTCTGTCACTCTTCAGTCTGGCTCTGTTGAGGAAGGGAATGAAATTCCGTATTCTCAGGCATCTGTTCAGACGAAAGACTACGCTACCATCAATGTTGAAAAGTACGCGAAAGCTGTTTCCATTGAAGCGATCAATGAACACGGTTATGAAGATGCTGTCGGTCTGACTGATGACCAGTTCCTTTTCGAACTTCAGAACAACGTCACCGGACGTTTCTATGCGTTCGTGAACACTGGTACTCTGACTTCCGTGAAAACCACTTTTCAGGCATCTCTTGCTGAAGCTCAGGGGCAGGTTCGCAATAAATGGAAAGCCATGCACAAGGGTATTACTGAAATCGTTGGTTTCTGCAATATCCTCGATGCTTATGACTATCTCGGCGCCGCGAACATCACTGTTCAGAGCCAGTTCGGTATGAACTATATCGAGAATTTCCTCGGTTACAGCAAGCTGTTCCTCTGCACTGAATCCGAAGTTGCACGCGGTATCATCCTCGCCACTCCGGTCGAAAACATGATCCTGTATTATGTTTCTCCCGATGACAGCGACTTCCGCAAAGCAGGTCTTGAATACACTACTGACGGTATTACCAATCTCATTGGTTTCCATGTTCAGGGCGATTACAAGACTGCCGTTTCCGAATCCTACGCTCTCATGGGTATGACCCTGATGGCTGAATATCTGGACGGTATTGCCAATGTCAATTACAAGGGTTCTATGGACTCCATCACCTTCACTTCCGGTGCCGCAGGTAAGACCACAGGTGCGACGAAACTGACCGTGACTGCTCCTGAAACCATTCCTGCCGATTGGACTTTCTACGCCAAAGACGCATCCGGTACTGCTCCGACTGCTCCTGATTATGGCGCCGCAATTCCTGCAGGTTGGACGAAGCTCACTATGGTCAACGGCGTTGCAGATGATGTCACTGGCTTCACCTCTGGTTACAAGATGACCATGGTTGCCACAAATGCCGCAGGTCAGGTTGTCGCCACTGGCGGTCCTGTCGATGTTGTGGTAAAAGGATAACGACCCTCTCGGGGCTGGCGATTGGGTCGGTAGAACTTACTCCGGCATTTTCAAGTGATGTGACGGAGTACACAGCCACAACAGCAAACGAAGCCGACAAAGTTACGGCAACGGCAACCGACGCAGATGCTGAGATCGCGATCCTGCTTGGTGACACTCCTGTAGAAAATGGCGGTAACGCTACATGGACTGAGGGAGAGAACACGCTGACGATTACGGTGTCTGAATACGGTGGATCAACAGAGTACACGGTGACAGTAACAATGACACCGGGAGCGTAAAAAAGGTATGAAGTACAAAGTAATCAAAGCCTTTGCTGACTTACAGGATTGTAACCATCCGTACTACGTTGGAGATGAGTACCCTCGCAAGGGGTACTCACCTTCACCCGAAAGGGTAGATGAGTTACTGACTGATAAGAATCGCATCCACAAACCGCTCATACAACTTGTCAAAGAATCTACAGTTGTGGAAGAACAGAAAGCAGTTGTGGGAGCAGTTGTAGAAGAAAAACCGAAGCGAAAGCGAACAAAAAGAAATGATGTTGAGTGAACTCTGCCGAGAACTGAAAAACTGGTTTGACGAGAATCCGAAGGATGGGACAAACAACCGATTCTTCGGAACTTTCAAAATCGTAGACGGATGGCTTGACCTCTCCGAAACAGGAATCCTGCCGAACCAGTATTTTCGGATCGTCGGCAGTGTTTTCAACGATGGAGTGTATAAATACGAGCCGGAAGTAACACCTTCACAGGATCATCCTGAAACGCATCGCCCTGTGCTTACAGATGAAACATTTAACGGAGCAGTTTGGCTTATGGCTGTTCCTCAGGATGTTATCAACCTTGCTTCTGACATAGAATCATGGCAGGAGAAATACGGCGGTGTGAACAGTACGGCAATGTCTCCGTTTCAATCTGAATCGTTCGGTGGATACAGTTACACAAAAGGAAGCCGCAGTTCCGGTACAGAAGGTAATTCTGGAAACTCCGGTACATGGCAGAGCGTTTTCGCAAGTCGCTTGAACCAATGGAGAAAGGTTAGGTCATAAAGTGTCTCTTTTAGAAGAAGCGATGTCGTCATGCACGATGCTTGACAAGCGGAAAGTCGATGATGGTTATGGTGGTTATACGACTGTATGGGATGAAGGTGTGAAATTCAATGCCGCTATTGTCTTTGATACGTCTATTCAGGCACGTCAGGCAGAAGCGGCAGGAGTCACGAGTCTTTACACAGTGACAACACAGAAAGCTATCACGCTTGAATATCATGACGTTTTTCGTCGGGATTCCGACAAGAAGATATTCCGTGTAACTTCCGATGGCGACGATAAATTTACACCTGATTCTGCTTCTCTCAACATGAGACAAGTGACTGCGGAGGAGTTCTCTTTACCGTCAAATGGATAAGTTTCAGGCACTCCAAACGTTCTGGTCGTCATTCGGGATTCCTGCTTACGATGAAAACACCGTACCTGATGGGGATGACAAACCGTCGTTCCCATACATCACATATGATGCTGTTGTCGGGAATCTTGGCGAATACTGTGCTATGAGTGGTTCTCTTTGGGACTATGGCACATCATGGTCACAGGTTACAACGAAGCTGACAGAAATACAGTCAGCAATCGGGAGAGGCGGGAAGATGATACCAATCGACGGTGGCGCAGTCTGGATCAAAAGAGGCTCTCCGTTTGCTCAAAGAATGTCTGACACGAATGATATGGTCAGACGAATTTTTATAAATATTGAAGCGGAGTTTATCACCGCTGAGTAAGAGGTAAATTATGAAGTTTACACAAATTCCAACTGATACCTTCGAGACACTACAGGTCAATGCGGGAATCCTCGTCAAAGGTGCGACTGGATTTGTTCCGTCTACGGGAACGGTTACTACTGCGAATATTCTCGGTGCTACAACCGGGGGTATCGCTGCATCCTGCACGCCGGAGTATTTTGACTACGGTGAAAACGTAGACAATTGCCCGAAAAATATGATGGAGCTCAAGAAAATTCGATCTTGGGATTGTAAGATTTCCGGAACTTTCGTTACTGTCAGCACGACACTGGCAAAGGTTATGCTCGGTGCGGCAGACATCGACGGTTCTGATTCCACGAAAATCAAGCCTCGTGTTGATCTGAAAATTACTGACTTCACTGATGTTTGGTTCGTTGGCGACTATTCTGACAAGAACGGGAACACAAATGGTGGGTTTGTCGCGATCCATCTCATGAACGCACTGAATACTGGCGGATTCTCCATGAAGACAGCAGACAAGGATAAAGGTCAGTTCTCTGTGGAATTCACCGGGCACGTCAGCATCGATGCCCAGGATCTTGTTCCGATGGAATTCTACATCCAGACTGGTTCCGATGAACCGGATGTTCAGCCTGATCCTGAACCGCCTGTCGTTTACGAATATGTCGATGCTGAACTCACCGACGGTTTCCTGTATGGTGTCACATACTACACAAGATCCGGCGAAGAGGGTTCTTACGAATACACCGAAGTTCCAGCAGGAACTGAATATGATGACCAAGTTACCTACTACATCCGTGTGGTAGCGGCATAAGGAGAACGCATGAAGCTGAGTGAAATCAAAGGCGAAAAAGCAGTTGAAGTCATTGCTGACCTCATTGAACCAATCGCTAATATAGCAGCAGATCAGGAAAATCTGCAGTTGTTCCGGAATAAAAGACAGAAAGGCGAGTCGGATTCAGAGCTTGGTCTTCGGGAAATCAAAGAAAAAATTCCGAATCTGCTCAAAACTCATAAGACAGACGTGCTGACGATCCTGTGCGCGATCAACGGCACCGATCCGAATGAATTGAGTGTCTTTGATGTTTTCAAAGGTGCAGTCGAGCTGACAAACGACAAGGAATTCATGAGCCTTTTTTTATCCTCGGTCAAACCAGAGGACGGGACACAGCCTACAGAGTCCTCAGCCAATGCAGATCATTCAGAGCCGGAGTTATAATCCGGCTCATACTCTCTGAATACAAGAGAGAACAAGAAGAATTGATTTTCAAAATCTTTGTAACAGATTCGTTGAAAGTTTTGACCGAAAATACAGCTAAATTCGCCGGGGGAACAATGGTAGGCGCAAGATTCTACGACATTATCAATAAACAGCAAACAGAAACTGAAACAAAAAGCGGTGATGAAATTGTTGCCGATATTGTCGGACGTGCCGGACTGGAGCTTGCATGAATGTATTTGAACTTTTCGCGAAGCTGACACTTGACAGCAATGAATATAACAAAGCTCTGGATGATGCCGGAGAAAAGGGAAAAGGATTTCTGTCTAATCTCGGAACAGTTCTTGGCGGAGTCGGAGCGGCTGTCGGAACGGCAACTATCGCGGCTGTCGGAACTGCCGCTGCTGGAATTGTATCCATTACAAAAACTGCTGTCGAAAGTTATGCGGAATATGAACAGTTAGTCGGTGGCGTGGAAACGCTGTTCAAAGAATCTGCTGATATAGTTCAGAACTATGCTTCCGAGGCGTATAAAACTGCCGGGGTAAGTGCAAATGAATACATGAGCACTGTCACTTCATTTTCGGCATCGCTGATTCAGGGACTTAGCGGAGATACAGAGAAAGCTGCTGAATATGCGAATCGTGCGCTGATAGACATGTCAGACAATGCCAATAAAATGGGCACTGACATGGCATCGATTCAGAACGCTTACCAGGGTTTTGCGAAACAGAATTACACCATGCTCGATAATCTGAAACTTGGTTATGGCGGCACAAAAGAAGAAATGGCCCGTCTGATCGAGCATGCTGCAACATTGACAGAAATTCAGAATGAACTCAATGTTACTGTTGATGCCGGAAGTATGTCATTCGACAATATCATCAATGCCATCAGCGTTGTGCAGAAAGAACTTGACATCTCCGGCACCACAGTAGAAGAAGCGGAAAAAACGATTTCCGGTTCTCTCAACATGGTGAAAGCATCCGCGCAGGATTTGATGACATCTCTCGCTGGAGGCGGTGTTGAGCTTGATGTGGCTTTAGACAACCTGATGTACTCCGTTGAGAAATTCAGTGAGAATATCATCCCTGCTGTAGAAAAAACACTTTATGGAATCGCAGAACTTATTCAGAAACTTGCGCCAATGATCGCAGAACGTCTGCCGGATCTAATCAATACACTTGTTCCGATACTTATTTCAACTGCTATGACCATTGTCAATTCTCTTGTGGATGCATTCCCGTCCTTTGTACAGACTATCGGTCAGACGCTGATTGATATTCTTCCAGACCTTGTAAACGCTTTTGTCAGGATGCTTGATTCACTGCTGACAGACATTCTTCCAGTGCTTTTCGAACTGGCAATCGCTCTTGTTCTGGCACTTGGTCAAGGCATCGCAGATAACGCTGTTCAGCTCATGGATTCTGTGGTAGACCTGATCCTATTCATCGTCAAGACATTTATCGAAAATCTTCCGGAAATTATTAGGATCGGTTTACTGATTATCGCATCTGTCGTCGAAGGAATCCTGAAGAATATAGACAAAATCGGCAGAGCAATCGGAGAAATGATTCCGATGATTATTGATGTCATAATCGACAGTCTTCCTGATCTCATCATTATGGGTGGAGAAATCATTCTGGCACTTGTAGCAGGTGTTGTTCTTGCCATTCCGAAGCTCATAAAAAGTATAGCGGAAGGGATGGGACTGGTCAAAAAGCAAATAAAGAATGACACAGACGATATGGATCGGACAGTGAAGAATTCGAACGAAAGCATCAACACCCGCCTGTCCGGTCTTGAACGTGAACTCGGCATATCGAAAGAAAGCATCCAAAGCAAGACGGGGGAGATGGTAAATGTTACCAAAGATTCCGTCACGCAAGCTGAGAAATACGCATCTGAGATCGTCGCGGTTTCCAATGTCACGAAAGCACAGGTCGAAACGATTCTGAACGGTCTGGGGCCGACCTTCAACGGTATTCTTGGTCTGATGAACACCTTTGTTCTGGCGTTCAACGATTATGTTGATAAAGCCATTAACAAACTCAAAGAATTTGGCAACATGGAAGTGAAACCGAAGGTTGATCCTTCCGGTGTTGAATCAGGATGCAGAGCCATTGTCAATGCTGTTGATGATGCAATCGACGCACTCAGAAAATTGTCGAGTGCTGGAAGTGGCGTTAGTTTTGGCGGCGGTCGTGCTTCCGGCGGTTGGATGGACGCAGGAACAACCTATCTCGTCGGCGAACTTGGGCCCGAACTTGTAACTCCGACACGCTCCATGTATGTCCACAACGCAAAAGAGACATCAGGAATATATGGTGGGAACGGTGATGTGTACATCACGATTCAGGGAGATGTGTATGATGATGAGCGGAGCATGAGACGCAAGCTCAAGTCTGCCGTTCTGAATGTCTTAGAAGAGCAGGTGGCATATGGCTGATAGGGTTTTTAAATCACTCGAATATGTCAATCCGTCTGGGATAAAGACGATTATATCCTCTCCGACAATCACCAAATATTGGGAAATTGGCAAGCGGAGAGGTTTCAACGCTCCTTTAGTAGATATTGTCACAGAAAAGTATGTCAATGGGAATATCCGAATCGTCAATACCATCAAACAGCCACGGACAGTGAGCATCCGGTTGATCGTCACCGGAAAGACTGAAGCCGCACGGGACAGGTACTTCCACGACATGATAGACCGTCTGATGGACACAAGCAATGGCGATGTAGGGAAGCTGTATATCACCCGTTCCGATGGACTGAAAGTGCATCTCAACTGTGCTTATTCCGGTGGGATGGACGTTATGGACGATTACCAGACGTTTGGCAGTTTTGAGCTTGAATTTTATGCCGCTGACCCGTATTTTTACAGTATTGAGAGTGTTCAGGAAGCAGAGTATAACGAAGGAGATATCATTACACTCTCCGACAACCTAACACTTAGTGGTTGGTGTCTTGGATGGGGAAATCTTTCCGCACAAAAACTGCTAATAAACAAGCTATACGGTGCAGTTGATCCGATTTATGAAATTTACGGAGCGCGAAAAAGCATTACTATCCGAAATGCTTCGGTACATACATATATTGAATTTGACAATCTCGTCATGAAAAAAGACGACACTCTTGTTATTGATACGAGAGAGAAATACAAAAGAGCCTATATCCGTCATGCAGACGGTACAGAAACGACAGCTATGGGATCGCTTGTCTGGAAGACTGTCAGCTTATCATTGCCAATGCCACACGGACAGAGCTATCTGACAACAACAACTGTTGGAGAAGATTATCCGTTGAAGGTCATTGCTATGAACAACTACTTAGCCGCTTGAGGTCTTATGTATTCGGAGTATGCAATTTATATCAGAGGAATGAACGGGACATTCAGAGATCGTCTTGTTGACATCGCTTCTCTGTCGATTATTGAAATTCTGAATGATATAGGAAGTTGGACAATAAAAAGCACGGTTCCAGAACGCTGTCCATTTGTAGTTGGTGATGGAATCGTTGTATATAAGAATGGTGATTACTATTATTCCGGTCCAGTGAAAAAAATTTCCGAAGATTATGACGCATTTTCACAGCTTTATACATGGACGGTACAGGGTGTCAGCGATCTTGATTATCTGACCCGTCGCGTGTGTTATCCTGATCCTGAACATGGAAGTACATCAACCGTCGCATACTACACAGACACCGGAGAGTTAGCGACTGTTATACAACGACTCATTAATAAGAACATGGGACAGAATGCGATACCACAGAGAATCGAGCCATTGTTTGAATCAGTAGCCATAAAAAGCTATGGAGAACCAATATCCGTAAAGCTGAGATTTCAGACAATTCTGAAGGTCATTCAGCCGCTGTTGGATGCACAAAACTTTTCGATTTCTCCTGTATGGGATGCGAGAACACATAAGGTATCGTTTGTTATTCAAAGAAGCAACGATATTTCCCGTGTGATTTTGTTTTCTACAGAGTTGAACTCTGTACTGACGCTATCTTATTTGGCAGAAACGCCGGAAGGAAATTGTGTCATTTCCGGCGGTCAGGGAGAGCAGACAGAACGGTCTTTTGCTTATGCTGAGAATGAAGAGAGTATCAAGCAGTGGGGACGAATCGAATACTTTCACGATGTCCGGTCAGTCGAGCAGTCAGAGTTACAGGAAGATGCTGATCTACAGCTTGAAAAAATGTCTGAAGAGAACGTCGGATTCTCAGCAGTACTGACTTCTGACGGTGCATTTTTGCGGTATCGGACAGATTGGAATCTTGGTGATTTTGTTGGGATTGTCGCACATAATCAGACGTATATACGAAGAATCCTGCAAGTGAAAACGGAGTTGACTCACACAGATGAAACGGTGACACCGACTGTCGGTACTGTGGAACGGGGTCAGCTCGGTAAGATTTTTGATGAATTATTCAAGCTCAGGTCAGATGTTGATTATCTACAGTGGGCGGGAGAATTGGAGTAACTATGGAAGAAATGGTTATCGGCACTTTTGACGATGTCCTTTTTATTGAAGGCGTCACCCAATTGATCCAAACGAATTGGCAGAATTATTTCAGTCCTGTAATTCCAAATGGTGTTTACGAAGGGTTGGAACCGAGAAATTATCTCGGCTCCAGCGTCTATTCTAATGGAAGAATATTTGTTACAGACGGTGCAGTTTTTGCAAATGGCATTTGTGCGCGAATTCGAACACAAGATGGTTATACAGACATTGGCACCTGTCCAAGCGGGGCTAAAGATCGTCTTATCTGTGTGAGAGTATATTTCGACTCAAACACTGCAAAACTGATTCAAAAAACAAATGTGATGGAGATTCCTGAAGAACAGGTGATATTTTTAGATACTTATACACTATATTCTCTATATACAATGGATCGTTTGGTACACGATGAACCTTACATGATGGAGAGAAATTCATCGTATTGGGATATTCCGATTTTTTATCAAGGTGCATCCGATCTGGAATACACTTCAAAAGGTTTGGATTTGCGAAGAGTTATCAATAAAACAAGACAAATTGATCCTGAAGACACAGTATTCAAAGGTACATATTCCAAAAATAAGAAAATTTCTGGAAACAATATCTATCATATAGATGTTACTCAGTCAGATGAAATTTACCTTTGTTTTGATCCGATAGATTTACCTGATGGGGCAATAATCTTTGTACAAGGTGTGAGTAGCTATGAATACAAGATACATGTTAATTCTTTAGCCGCCACAAATAATGTTCTTGCTTGCAATGATATGTTTCATTATAATGCCACTGCGCCATTAGTGGTTGTAAATGATGGTTTTATCAATATAGATCAAGGTAAAAAATATTTAATCAAAATTACTTATGCAGGAACAAGGGGAATGTACGCAGAGCCAAATTACGGATATATAAGATGCTATAGTTTAGATTTTCATATCGGAAATCTGCCTAACGATTGGAGCTGAACATGAGCAAAACGACAATAAAAAAAGGTGAATCTTTCCGGAAGGTGATCCGGATGAAGTACGCAGACAGCGGCATCCCTGTTGATCTGTCGGAATGCACTGCATACAGCCAGATGCGGACATCCCCCGGTGGGATGTTGGTCGATAGCGGAGCTTGCACCATCGAAGCAGATACAGGGTCAATCTACGTCCTTTACAGTGCAGAGCGGACGGAAGAAATGGAGCCGGGTTCTTACGGGTATGACATTTGGCTCGTGAAAGGAAATGAGCGAAAACCGATCTACACTGAGCTTGTGGACATAATTGACCGCTACACAGACAACATGCCTGTCATTGGATCGCAGGAAACACCAGAGACGCAAGAAACGCAGGAAGAAGAGGAAGAATAATGTTCGACTGGGATAACATCGTCATCGAAGAGGATGACAACACCGTCAATCTTACTGCCGGAGAGGTTGCGCTTCTCGTTGCCGCAGATGCAGATACTGTTACATGGGGAAATATCACAGGAGACTTGGCACAACAGGCAGACTTGATGCTCGAACTTGACTCAAAAGTTGGTACTGACTCTCCTGAATTTACAGGAACTCCGAGATCAACAAATCCACCTGCTGGGAATAGTTCCAATCGTATCGCAACAACGAAATTCGTTGGCGATGAAGTTTCTTCACAAATCAGCAATCTTGGTCTGAAATCACTTGCTTTCAAAGATACAGTTGATTATCGGACTGATATTACAAATAAACCAAATCTCAGAGCATTGGCGTATAAAGATAAAGCTGATTACGAAACAGATCTCATTAATAAACCGACGCTTGGCGCATTATCTTCAAAGGATTCGATCAGCTATAATTCTGAATTTCTGACCGACAAACCTGCACTTGGTTATTTGGCATCGAAAAACAGTATTGATTATAACTCCAGTTATTTGACCAACAAGCCTGTTCTTGGAGCGTTGGCATCAAAAAATCAAATTGCTTTCGGAAATGAGATAAGTAATGAAACTGTTACGTTTTATGTCGGCAGGGATTGGGATCCTGTCGAATATCATTTTGACACTATACAAGAAGCAATAGATGCCGCCAGTCCTCATCGTCATACGATTATTCGATGCTCTCATCAACAAGCCTATACTGAAAGTCTATCAATTGTAGACAGAGATATTGAATTTATAAGTCTGCATGTAGAATCAGTAAAAGTATATATGACAAGCAATAGTTTTGACGAGCCAGCTATTTATCTTGCAAATTCAAAACTGAAATTTACCGGATACTATTGGATTTATTCTAATTACACTACAGCTATAGAAGCACATGATAGCACGATAACGTTTGATAATGCTGATGTGAAAGTTTACGGGGGTGTTGGTGATCCAAGTATATCAGGATTCACATTCTCTGCAATCAGTCTGTATAATTCAGCTTTACATACCATTGGAAACTCATTAGAAATTGACTATAACATCTACATATCAAATCTTACAATAAATGCTTTTTATGGTGTAAATTCATTTGTTGATCTCGATGAGCTGAAACTCAGCATTACAGTTGATACGGTATTCAAAGGTTTTCTTACAGATTTTTATTATGAAACAATTACCGGAGAATATAGGACATTAAGCAATAACACGCGTCCAAGCCACTCCGTTTTTCCTTCTTTGCCAGAATCATCAGAAGAACAACCGACTGAAGAATATACAGACATTTTCGACATATATGTCGATTCTGTAAGTGGAACAGATGATAACCGTGGCATTGAGGATTCCCCGTATAAAACAATAAAGAAAGCTGTTTCAGCATCGGTAATTGGGAAACATAACATAATACATGTAAAAACTGGTGGAAGTTACTACTATGATAACATCTATGTTGGTGCTTCAAAATATATTGAATTAGTCGGATATGGCTCAGGGTCATCAATCTACATCTACGGGGAAACAAAAAGTCCCGGAGTAAAAAATATAGACAATCCTGTTGTCAAAGTCGAAACAGGGGCAATTGTAGTCATATCTGGTGAAAAATCATGGAGTTTTTATGGCTACAATCAGGTCATAGATGTAACAGAAGGCAGTTATTTCGAATGTAAATGTAATGTAAATATATATTCCTTAATGCAGTATGAAGCACAGGGTCAAAATCCTTCTGGATACTTGATAAATGTAGATGGAGGAAGCCGTGCAAGTTTTTCAAATGGAACACTTAGGCTGAAAAACGAAAGCCCATACGGAAGTATCAATGGGCTTCAAATAAGTAAAGCAAGTTATGTGTATTTCAATATACTAACGATAGATTATGGATACGATAGTTCTTATGTTGCTTCTTTGAATAGTATTATATGTGATGGATCAACTCTATCATATAATCAGTTGGTAAATTATCGCAGTGTATCTGACAGAATTCTGAATATTGTAAAACGAAATGGTGGAATGATTTATGCTGAATCAGACCCATCGTTTGGAGCACTTGCATACAAAAATAAAGTCGATTACAACACAGACGTTGTGAATGCTCCGGCTTTTGGGACGCTTGCCCTGAAGAATTCCGTAAATTATCAGACTGAAGTTATAAATAAGCCAATATTCGGTGCTTTAGCTTCAAAGAATACTGTAGACTACAATACTGACATAACAAATAAGCCAATATTCGGTGCTTTAGCTTCAAAGAATACTGTAGACTACAATACTGACATAACAAATAAACCGAGCTTAGGAAATCTCGCATATCTAAATTATGCAGATTATGAGACAGATATATGGAATAAACCTGACTTTTCAATAGTCGCTCCGGATTTCGATAGATATGAATATTACGACATCGGCGATTATGTACTCTATAAGAAAAAATTATATCGATTTATCTATAAACACAGCACTGGCGATTGGAATGCGAATCATGTTGTACAAACAGATTACGCAAAAGAGCTGAGTACAGCAGAATACAAGACTGAAGCAGATCGTTCGACCGGAGATCACCCATTTAACGATATTGAATCAGAAATCCGAAAAGCTGGAGCTCATGCAATTACGTCAATAAACCTCAATTATAGTGATCCTATACAACAATACATAAGGACAGTCAAAATAAGCGGTCACAAAAGAATCACTGTAGGTGCGGTTGGGGGAAACGTTGCTTATTTCAATGGCAGTTATGGTTCGGACAATCTCGAAAATCTATTTTATTCAATTGTAGTTGAAGATGGCGCGATCCTTGAACTCGTTGGAAATATTACCGTTTACAACAGCGCAAATAATGGTATTCTGATTCGCAGAGGTGGGACTGTCATTTACAGACCTTCTGGAAATTCCGCGCTGACTATCAATCTTCCGTCAAATAACTATCATGACGGGATTTATGTTGAAACGGGTGGCAAATTTATCGCTGAAGGAGATATCGTAGCGACGAGAGGAAACACCATATACGAAAGCTATCCTTCCTATGTGATCAACGTCAGATATGGAAGTGAAGCCCATGTCAGAAATATCACGGCAACGAATTTCAATTATGCCATAGGATGCACCGGAGGAATCGCTTCGTACAACTCAGTAAGCGGAGTATCGGCGGCAAGTACATCTTCCGGTGGGCGTGTCTTTACGGGAGCTCAGTAAGGAGGTTTCATGACAACGATCAAACAGAAAGAAACGTTCCGGAAGTCATTCAAACTGACCGATGCGAAGTCAGGAATGAAAATCGATTTGACCGGATGCACGGCATACTCTGAAATGCGGAGAGAGCCGGGTGGTGAACTTCTCGGTATTGCTACATGCACCGTCGATGCGACGAAGGGAACTATCGATGTCATCTGGACTTCCTCGGTGACTGCAAACTGGGCTGTTGGCAATGCGGGGTATGACGTGTGGCTTGAATGCGAAGGTGACAAGAAGCCGATTTATACAGAGACGATAAAAATCATCAAGGGTTACACACAGAACGTCGGAGATTGATATGGCATTGGATTTTGACAATATCAAAGTGGTTATCGACAAAAAGAAAACCGTATCACTGGCAGAACAGCAGAGTATATGCTTTGTCGATTCCGAACAGCAGATGGTAGGCTTCAAGACGCTGAAAGGTGAAAAAGGGGACAAGGGCGACAAAGGTGATCCCGGAGAACCTGGGTCTGATGTCTGGGGGACTATCACAGGGACAATGTCCGACCAGACGGACCTTCAGGATGCACTTGATGCGAAAGCAAACACCGCAGACCTCGGTGACCTTGCCACCAAAGACACCGTTGATTACACAACGGATGTTACGAACAAACCGACACTCGGTGACCTTGCGGCGTTGGATAGCATTGACTACACTGGAAACTATCTTACCAACAAGCCGACATTGGGAGATTTGGCAGATCACGATACAGTAGACTATGAGACGGAAATTACCAATTTGCCGACATTAGGAGATTTGGCTTCAAAAGATTCTGTTGATTATGATACGGATATTAATAACCTTCCTACTCTGGGTGCTTTGGCAGACCATGACACCGTTGATTATGAGACAGAAATAACGAATACACCTACTCTTGGAGATTTGGCATCTAAAGATACGGTGGATTACACAACTGATGTCACAAACAAACCTACTTTGGGCGATCTCGCTGCATTGGACAGCATTGATTACACAAGTAATAAACTTACCAATAAACCAACACTCGGCTCTTTAGCATCGAAGAATAAAGTCGATTGGGATACTGATATTGACGATATTCCATCTACATTTCCACCATCAAGTCACAATCATGATGACCGCTACTATACAGAAAGCGAAGTTGATACTCTTTTGAGCGGGAAAGAAGACACGCTCACTTTCGATTCTACTCCGACTTCTGGTTCGTCAAATCCTGTCATGTCCGGTGGAGTTTACACAGCATTGTCTGGCAAGCAGAACTCGTTGACCTTCGACACCACACCAACAGCAAATAGCACCAATCCTGTCACATCAGGCGGCATCAAGACAGCATTAGATGGAAAATCGGACACCGGCCACACGCATGATGATCGGTATTATACCGAATCCGAAATGGACACGAAGCTTTCCGGAAAACAGAACACATTGACATTCGATACAACACCGACTGCATCCTCGTCCAATCCTGTGACATCCGACGGGATCAAAACAGCGCTGGACGGGAAAGTTTCGAAATCCGGCGATACGATAACCGGCACGCTGATCCTGTCGAGAACGCAAGATGCTTCAGGAACTTCCAATAACAAGCCTGCATTAATCGTCGGCGGGACAGATACAACCGCACATATCGAAATGGACGCCAACGAGATTATTGCCAAATCTGACGGAACGACCGGAACAACTCTTTTTCTCAATAATGATGGCGGAGGAGCTGTCAGTATAGGTTCTGGTGGTCTTTCGCTTGGGAAAGCTCTGGAGATTGGTTCCGGTGGGACAAATGCAACGAGCGCAGCGGATGCAAGAACAAACCTTGGGATCACTCCGGCGAATATCGGAGCTGCCGAACTCGCAAAAGAAATTCTCTTCTTTAAGGATCAATCCTGTTCAGTAACATCCGCAAGCACACAGCAGTTTTGCTCAATAAGCAATTCTGCAATTACAGCAGATACAGTTGTACTGGAAGCGACATTCTCCGTGCCATCAGCTATCATCAGCGATGTATCATGGACTTCTTCTGCAGGAAGTATCGTCTTCAAAGGCGTTTGCACATCTTCAACATGTAAGTTGACCGTTGTACTTGGTCAGAAAGGAAATTAATTATGTTTTTCATTGTTTTACGTTTCAACATCAACAATCAGGGGCAGGAATCTCACAGCGAACAGCGATACGATGACAAGACGCAGGCGCTGAAGCGATTTTACAATATTCTTGCCGCCGACATCGACAGCGAAAATCTCCAGTACGAATTGGTGCAGGTTATTGATTCCATTGATGGATCCGCCATTATGAATCAAGTCCTTGATTTCAGCCAGCCGGAAGCAGAACCGGCTGAATCATAAGAAAGCAGGGTTTGATATGAATAAGTTATTATACTCAACGGCGCAGCCGTACACACACACACACCGAACAAAAATTCGAAAGGAGGAGCGCACTGAGTTTGGTTTCCGCTCTTCCTACGGCGATGAAAGGAGGATGGCGTTAGTCTCCTCCGGGAGGGCTGACTGATGGCAAGCGGAAGTATAAACAGGCCTATAGATTTTGCAAGCACTCCGGAAGTAAGCGATGATGCGAATAATGCGCCGTTAGGAATTTCTTTTCTTAGTCCTAATGCATCGAATGTTCCGCAACCTACTTTTTATCACACTTTACTTACTACTGGTTATCCGGGCAGAAGCTATTTACAGCAAATCGCTATTTGTTGGGCACATAGCAGTAGCGCTTATAAAATGTTTTATAGGGTCAAAGATAATGGTACTTGGTATGAGTGGAAAACCATTGCAACATCTTAGTCAGTCAAACGCCAAAGCAGAATGGCGAGTGGAACAAAAATCTGAATAAACATAATAAAGTTATGATTGCATTGAGAATTTTCTGAAAATTTTCAATTCCGTGATATAATATCGGTTTATAAGATATAGACCCTGAGAAGGCGTATCAACGAAAAGGTTGATACGCCTTTTTTTGATAAGTGAGGCAGACAGAAAAAATGGATCCGAGCATCGTCACAGCAATCATCACAGGAGTTTGTGTCGCAATACCAACCATCATCAGTGTGGTAGTTACCTCGAATACGAGAGATGCAGTAAATGAAGAACGCATCCGTTTTTTGTCGGAAAAGATTGATGCGTTGAGTACAAAAGTGCAACTGCATAATGATTTCGGTACAAGAATAGCTGTTCTTGAACGAGATTTGAAGACAGCATTTCATAAGATTGATGATTTGAAAGGAGCACACTGATGAGTAAAGTATTTACAAAGGAATGGATACAGGCAGCACTTATAAGAAGTTTGCGTACCCTTTGTCAAACCGCAGTTGCAACGATTGGGACGAGTGCGATGATTTCAGAAGTGAACTGGATTCAGGTTGCATCCACCTCTGCCCTTGCCGCGATTCTCAGTATTTTGATGAGCCTTTCTGGTCTGCCGGAAGTTGAAGATGAGAAATCTGACAAAGAACGCTGATGGTACAATGACCATCGTACTTCACCTGAAAAGTGAAGAGCGTAAACAACTGAAGAAACTTGCAAAATCATTAGAAATGAATGATTTCGATGCCATAAAATACGCAGTTCAACTCGTTTCATGGTGGAGCAAGAATCAGATAGAGCCAGAGGAGTAAATGAACTTTCGACAGCCTTTTATTGGCGATTTTCCCATAACACAGAAATATGGTGAATTGATTCCCGGAGTGACGTACAACAACAAGCCTCACACGGGAATTGATTATGGTTGCCCACAAGGTACGCCAATTTTGGCGTCTGCTGACGGTGTTGTCATGTGTGCTGATAACGACCCGAGAGGGTGGGGAAAGTACGTCACCATCCTGCACAACGCAGAAAAAGCGACACTGTATGCTCATCTTTCAGAACTGAGAGTGTACCCAAATCAGAAGATTCAGCAAGGGCACGTGATCGGTCTTTCTGGAAATACCGGAAACTCCACGGGTCCTCACCTGCATTTTGAAGCTCGTCATAAGTGGAATGATTCAAAGAGTCATTTCAATCCTGTCGAACTTCCTTTGATGAATTATGCGGACGCAGGAAATGAAACTCAGCCTACAACGAAACCGGAACCGCTGAAGGGAGCAGATGCTTTTCATTCAGGCGACATTTTGGAGATCGTATGCCGTGACGGAGCAAAAGCGTTCTTCAATCAGACATTCACAGGGTATTCAGTGTATCCCATTGGCTCACCTTTTTACTATACCGGGGAATCTGTTGTGAGGAAAGATAACGGATTCACATATATGCGTGTAGTTCCTGCATTGTTTTCAGTGTGGGTTGCAGTAAATAACGGTGACGTTCAGATTCTGGACAATGAGTAAATTCAAAAAAGTAAATCCGAATCCGCAAGGGAAAAATGTAGGAGATTGCACAGTTCGGGCAATCTCTCTTGCTACTAATCAGGATTGGGACAAGATTTATCTTGACCTGTGTATTCAGGGGTACGTTCTCTCAGACATGCCGAGTTCAAATGCCGTTTGGGGTAAATATCTGTCTGATAGAGGATGGACGTTGCACAGGCTTCCTGACACCTGTCCTTTATGCTATACAATTGACGACTTTTGTGAAGATTATCCCAAAGGTATATACATTGTAGGTACAGGAACACACGTTGTATGTATTCAGGACGGATTTATTCTTGACACATGGGACAGTAGTGACAAAACTCCGAACTTCTTTTTTGAGAAAGGATAAATAAATGTTTGGGACTCCAAATTACAATTTCAATTCAGGTTACACACCTTGGTATTCTCAACCTGCATCACAACAGCAGACGCAAATAGCAAGTAATATAATCTGGATTCAAGGCGAAAACGCCGCAAAAAGCTATCCTGTAACACAAGGAAATTCTGTCCTTCTTATGGATTCAGAAAATCAAGTATTTTATATAAAAACGGTTGATGCGTCTGGTATGCCACAACCTTTACGGACATTTGATTATTCAGAAAGGATTGTTGCGAAGAATACTACAGCAGTTCCTGCTGAGAAACAACCGGATTATGTTACAAGAGAAGAATTTGAGAAAAGATTAGCAGAGGTGATGAATGGCAAATCCACTATTCCATCAGCTTAATGGCGAAAGACAAACAGGAAACATCTTCCAGAATCCGAGAGAATTGAAAAAGCAATTACAGGAATTTCAGAAAACACTGCAAGGCAATCCTCAGCAATTGGTTCAGCAGTTACTTTCATCTGGTCGTATGTCACAGGGCCAATACAATTATTTTCGCTCTATAGCTTCACAATTCCAACAACTTATGCGTCATTGAGGTGGAACATAAAAAAACTATTGCTTATTGTATTAGTGTGCATGGTTATTTTAGCCGGATGCAATCAGGCTGACAGAGTATCAAGCAACGTCAGTAAAGAAGCCGACAATTTCAACGTGACTCGCAGAGTGACGGTTTTCAACACCCGCACTGACAACGTCCTGCTTGAAATTATCGGGAACCTGTCAATCAAGCACAGTTCCGGTGATGTTGATATTATTGTTGAAGTTGCTCCGAATACCTATAAAAAGCATTTCGTGTCACTGAACGAATGGACTACATATGTCGTTGAGGATGTATCAGGTGCATTTGTCGATAAGTACCACTATGAAATCAATTTCCTTCCTGAGATGATCGTACCGATTACGATTACTCAAAGCAGATAATTTTGTGTAAAACTTTCCTGCGCAGAAAGTCAAAATCTTTTATATGAGGAGTTTCTAATGTCTTTAACAGCATCAGAAATGTCTGCGGCTGACTTGGCAGCCATTACTGGAAACAGAAATGATGGGTTTGGTTACGGAGGTTTCTCTGAATGGATTATTATTCTGTTTCTGTTCGCTATGTTCAACGGTGGTTGGGGCGGTAATGGCTTCGGGAACAATGGTGGTGGCATCAATGGTCTTTATCCGTGGATGAACCAGAGCAACCAGATGAACGACGGATTCCGCGATCAGATGCTTAACTCTCAGATGAACGGCATCCAGAACAGCATTACTTCCGGTTTTGGCGATGTAGCAACTGCTCTTTGCGGTGGTTTCGCCGGAGTAAATGCGTCCGTCAATAATGCGCAAAATGCAATTACTCAGCAGATGTATGCAAACCAGATCGCTGATATGAATCAGAATTTCGGGATGCAGACTGCTGTGATGCAAGGTTTCAACAATTTGACAGCTCAGGGCGCCGATTTGAAATATACCGTTGCGACAGAAAACTGTGCTGATCGTAATGCGATTTCTCAGGGTATCCGTGACGTTATGGAAAACTGCAATCGCAACTATCAGGGCATTATGGACAAACTTTGCCAGTTGGAACTTGATGGTGTGAAGGGTCAGTATGCACAGGCGCAGCGTGAAATCCTTGGTTTGCAGAATCAGCTGAACATGGCGAATCTTGCGGCTTCTCAGGTTGCACAGACTGCGGAACTGCGTCAGAGTAATGCGACACAGCTGAACAATCTTGTGTCAGAACTGCGTTCATGCCCGATTCCGTGTCAGCCAGTTTACGGCTCTCAGCCGATTTTCTCATGCGGTGGTAATGGCTCCGGTTGTGGATGCGGAGCATAAATACCCGTACTAATTTCATACGTAACTTTTGTGGTATAATTAAAAAAAATAATATGTATCACAAAAGGAAAAAGTATGGGAAGAAAATTTATTGATTTGACTGGTAAGAAATTTGGAAAATTGACTGCGATATCAATTGACCATAAAAACGGGACAAGAGTATATTGGAATTGCATTTGTGATTGTGGAGGAAAACGAATTGTTAGTAACGATCATTTGAGACGCGGAGATACAACCGATTGTGGGTGTGAAAGAAAACACATACCTCATCGTTGGAAGCATAATATGTCTAACACACGAATTTATACTATATGGGCTTTAATGAAAGCAAGATGCTCAAATCCTAAAAGAAAAGAGTATCATAGATATGGTGGAAGAAATATAAAAGTGTGCAATGAATGGCTTGATTCCGCAAAATTTATTGAATGGTCAATAAACAATGGATACAGTGATGAATTAACTCTTGATCGAATTGATAATAATGGCGATTACTGCCCTGAAAACTGTAGATGGGTAAGCAGAAAAGTGCAAAGTAATAACAGAAAATGTAATCGCAATATCACTCACGATGGAGTAACGAAATCAATAACACAATGGGCAAATGATAACAATATGCCTTACTACGTTCTAAAAAAAAGGATTGATATTCTTGGGTGGTCATTTGAAAGGGCAATATCCGAACCTG
>Ga0310690_10002318_pt1 | contig 31316 bp, 32 predicted proteins | sample AusTroGonzalo_MG_2_FD_207661 | JGI IMG/M metagenome (GOLD analysis project Ga0310690, IMG submission 207661) | Bovine rumen microbial communities from tropical cattle in Woodstock, Queensland, Australia - Gonzalo_04 (v2) (version 2) | ecosystem: Host-associated > Mammals > Digestive system >...
TTCCAACCTATCCAGTTGAATAATCCCCAAATCTGTTGGGTTCAATTCTAATGAATTATCTTCTTTTACTTTCATATTTTTAATCCATAAATCTATTTTATAAGATTGTTCCCTACATTTAATTAAAGCAGTTCTGTAATCTTTGGTTCTTAAACTATACCTTATTTCTTTCTTTTTAGCAATAGGAAACAACCATCTTGGTAAAGCAACCCTGATGTAATATGTTCCATTTCTTTTAAGCAATCTGCTTTGTTTATAACTCATTCACTGTATCACCTGTTTGTATCACAAAAAATGCTATATTACAGAAAATTAAAAATAAGTGATTGAATTATAATAATAATTTTGATTACTTGTGGAGACCCTCCTTACCTCCACCAGTTTTAACTCGCCTAAGTGCGAGTTTTTTTATTCTTCAACAGCCTTTTGAACCGTCACCATCGCGGGGAATTGTTTTTCAAATTTCTTATACAACCGCTTGCCCCACATTCCCATCAAGACAAATATCAACAACACACGCGACACAGGCAAAGCCAACCACACGCCATCCAAACCAAACCAAATTGGCAAAGTAAACAGGCACAGCGGCAACATAAAAAAGGTATCCCCATAAATCAACAACGAGGAATACAAAATCTTGTTCGTTGCTTGGTAATAAGAGGCTGCAACCTGAATAATCCCATAGAACAAGAATGACCAGGCGCAAATGCGCAGCGCTCTGGCTCCTTCAACAGCAGCCGCACCCGTCACATCAAACACACGCGGGAAGAACTCGGATCCACAAATCATTAAGGCAACAAAACCTATGCCCGTAATAAAACCAGCACGATAACCCCAACGGCCCATCATGTTCTGTCGCCAATAAGAACGCGCACCATGCAAATAAGACACCAATGGTTGAACGCCTTGGGCTAAACCAGAAATCAGCAACAACACCAATGCCACAACTTCATTTACAACCGCACAGGCGGCCAAACCAACCTCGCCCCCATATTTTAAGGCCTGATAATTATGAAACGACAAGAACGCCATCATAGACAAAGATAAACCGAACGCGGGAATACCGATCCGAATAATTTGCCCAAAATCACGCCAATGCAATCGAAAGTTCTTTTCTGATAATGGCAAATGTGACTTTTTCAACTTAAAGTATGACACACAGCATATGGTTTCAAAGGTTTCCGCAACGACAATCGCCCATGCAGCACCCACAATACTTAAATCAAACACAACAACAAACAGGAAGTCCAAAACTACATTCAATAACAATCCTGTCACATCCAGCATCATCGCCAAACGCGGCCGACCATCGTTTCGGATAATCACGGGCAACCCCATACAAAGCATCGTTGTTACCGCCCCTATCACAGCTAATCGACCATAAATACTTGCTTCTTCCAATAATAATCCTTCCGCCCCCATCATGCGCAATATCAACGGGAAACATCCATACATCAGTGGAATCAAGATGGCACACAGCAACATTTGCCCCATAACCATCACCCCCATAATATCCGCAGCACGTGTCAATTTTTTGGCACCTCGATATTGTCCAATCAAGACACCCGCACCCACACCCGTCAAATTACCAATTGCAATTGTCATCATCGCAATCGGATAACTTAAATTGATGGCGGTCAAGCTGGTTGTACCGGCACTATGCCCAATAAAAATAGCATCCACAATGGAATAAGATCCCCAAATCAATGTGCTAAACATTGTCGGAATCACATAATTAAAAAACAATTTCAAATCATTTAACCGCATGCTTCATCCTTTTCGTGCATTAAAGCCGTATAACCATGAATAATATTTTCGCGATCCGAAAGCCCCAACGTTTTCAACCGTTCACGCATTTGTGTCCGCAATTTTGTTTCATTATTCGAATCATCAAGGGGAACCAAATACTCTATCTCCAAGAAATAGCCCAAATTTTCCACATCATCTAGAACATAAGTATAAGCACCTTCTTTAAATTCTATCCGACGTTTGTGAATATGAACCGAATAAGCCTTTTGTGGCATCAGGGCATTATCCAACCACGTTTGAAAAGCATCCACATTTGCGCACAACTCATTCGGCATATTGGCAATACCCAACTCGGACACAATATCGATGATATTCTGAGCATGAGTCGCATCAATTAAACTTTCCGATTCTTGGCAATACAAGAAAGTTCCATCGGCCGCATAAATCTTTTTCTTGTGTGTTAACAAATTGCGCCCCTCTTCCCGACGCACACGCACATTTTCACCCGACTTTGTTTTGATAACAAAATCATTTTGATTCAACTTTGTTTGTTCGTATTTTTCAGACAACCCTTTAATCAGAGTCCGATACTCAACTTCTGTCAGCGGAAATTTTAATTCTATTTCTTTATGTGCAAGCATAAAGTCATTTTATAAAACGTGTTTTTAAATTGCAAGCATTATTAAATACTTTTGTATAAATTTCCATTTATTGTGCCTGCGATTTTTTCGCCCGCTTTGATTTTAGTCCACAATTCTTTCACTTTGCCCGCTGTATAGGGACGATTCACAAAATCTGCCCGATAAAAGTCAGCGGTGATTTTTTCTCTTTCTTCCCCCACATAAAAGGCATGTTCGCTGTAAAGCGTCAATTGGCAATTTTGAATAGCGGCAAAATAGGTCTGACCTCCATTTTTAAGCGGCATTACGCAGGCCGATTTGTCACATGTCTTACATGCATTTTTAATACAATTCGCGCTGGTAAATAACGGCACATCTTGATAGATAACAAGCGTGGTTGGTAAAGCGGATTTTTGTGCCACCACCTGCATATTTTCCAAAGTATCTTCCACCGACAATGCCACACGGCTGGCGCCCAATTGTTTTGCATATTCGGTGCTTTCACGGTTCAGCATATAAAACGGCGTATCAAAGGTTAAATCTATGCCTTTTTTCGGCAACATTTCCAATCCCCACCAATTGCCGATTTCCCATTTGTGGTAACCACAAGCCAACGCTTTTTGAATCAATTGAGCATATTGACTTGGCTCACGAACAACGGTTGGCAACGTCAAACGCACCTTGTTTTTGGGCAATTGTTTCAGGTTGTCCAAATTAAAATCCGGCCTTATTTGAACAATAATTTCCGAAAAATCACCCAAGTCCAACTCGGTAATTTTTTTCAAATCATCCGTCTTCAAAAGCCATTTTGGGGCAGATGCTTTATGTGTTGTCGTGGGTGGTAACACCCCGTGTTTTTCAGCGATAACAATATCATTGTAAAGATCACGGCGTAAATTATTAAGCGCTGAAATGGGCACAAAAATACCCGCCTTATTATCTACACTCACCTTTGCGGCAAATGCATAATCATTATCTTTTTGGAAAGTTTTCAAAACTGAATCACTCATCTTGGCCACATTATCCGCCGGATCAAAATTACCCGTTAAAACCTTGGAAACACCTTCTGCACTTGCAATAACTTTGCCCTTTTCCAAAACAACCTCGACATCCACTTGCGGCCGAGTTTTATATTGGCCCGGCTTTGGCTTTTCAAAATCATATGCCCCTTTTACACGGCTAGAAGACGCCAAATAAACAGGCGCCCCTTTTGGCATAAAGGGACTATGTGGTGGCAACAAAATCTGAACATGCTGACCCGCCCTAACTTCAAAAACAGATTTATGATTCACACTCATTTCCTGCACAGAAAACCCAAACGGCTTTTCATCATTGGGTAAATCAATTTGAAGTCCATCATATCGCTCTACGGGATGCGTCGGTGTTAAGCATAATTGCCGTCCCAAAACCGCTTCCACTTTGCCGATAACAAGCCCACGATGCCCCACAAAATCGGGATCAATCACATCATTGTTTTTGCCATTAAAATGGAATGTTGTCCATGCTCGCGAAAAGATCTGTTTAATGTTTTCCGCGCGTTTAGGATCGGCATGTCCTGTATCCAAAATTTGCCGATAATAATCCACCACAGCGGCCACATATAGGGCTTTTTTCTTACGTCCTTCGATCTTCAACGATGTCACAGGCATCTTCAAAACTGCCTCGCCCAAAGCCATATCTTTCATTGAAAAACAATGTGTTTCTTTGTCGCCTTTTTGGAATAAGGCGCGGCATGGATATTGGCATTTACCTCGGTTTGCGCTGCGCCCACCAACCATGGACGAAAACAAACAAAGACCGCTATATGCATAGCACAACGCTCCATGAATAAACGCCTCTGTTTCCAACCCAGGAATTGCCGCAATTTCAGCAATTTCTTTTTGTGTCAATTCACGCGCCAAAACGACACGAGAAAAACCCAATTTCTTTAACGCCAACGCCCCTTCTTTATTATGCACTGCCATTTGAGTGCTAGCATGCAAAACAAGTTCGGGATAACTTTCTTTGATAACACGAGCCACCCCCATATCTTGTAAAATAATACCATCCACATGGGCTGCAGAACACACATCCAATGTTTGCAACAAAGCATCCAATTCATGTTCTTGAATGACTGTATTAACTGTCACATAAACCTTGCGATTTAAATGATGCGCATAGGCAGTAAATTCGTTTAATTCCTGCGGTGTAAAGTTGGTTGCTCCCGCTCGCGCAGAAAAACTTTTAAGCCCCAAATAAACAGCATCTGCCCCAAAATAAAGGGCAGCGTATCCGGCTTCTAAATCGCCCGCAGGCGCTAATAATTCTGGCTTTTTCATGGATGCTATTATATCACAAAAGTCCCCAAAAGTCAAAGCGCATCAATATAGCCACCGCTCGTGACCAATTGTTGTATCCGCACCATGCCCTGGATAAACCGACGTTTCATCCGGTAATTTCTTAAAAAGCATCTTCAAACTTTTTTGCATCGCCGCATCATCACTTTCGGGCAAATCTGTTCGCCCATATGTCCCATGGAACAATGTATCCCCAGCAAATAAATTACCATCAATCAAATAGCAAACACCCCCCGTTGTATGCCCTGGCGTTGGAATCACCTCAATTGGATATTGGCCCACATGGAAAGTGGCGTTTTCCCCAAAAGTCTTTACTTCTGGAATTTTGATATCTTTTAAACCCAAAATGCCAATATACTCGTTTGCACGATTCAAAACCGGCAAATCCTTCTCGAACAAATAGGCGTCCACCCCATAATGTTCCTTGTAATAGTTCACCCCTAACACATGATCAAAGTGTCCATGGGTCAATAAAATATATTGGAGATGAAAATCCTGAGCCTGAATCCAATCCATAATTTCATCATCAGGATGCGAACAATCAATCAAAACAGCTTCCTTTGTTTCAGAATCTGCTACAACATAATTGTTGTTCTTAAGCGGCAACTTTACAAATGATTGGATAACAATACTCATATTATTGTTGAGGTAAAAAATCTTTTACATATTCATCAAATTCTTGTTCTGCGGCACTATCCCAACCAAGAATATGGTGTTTTCCCATACAGAATAAAGGTGTTCCCATTTTTAATTTATTCAAACCAAATTTAGCGCCACAACCAAAAAACATCTTCCGATTATTGTTTTCGGAAATATCCCGCAATTGAACCTTTAAATGCGGATATTTTTTCTTTAAAAAATCCTCCGCCGCCCAACAATGTCTGCAACCCTGTTGGACAAACACATAAATCTGATCGTCACGAATTTCGTTCACCGGAACAGCCTGCGTCGCTTTTACAAAGAACCAAACGCCAGCCGCAACCAAAAGACAAATAAATAAAAGAACTTTTTTCATGTTTTCCTTATTCAATACAGCAATCAACAGCCTTGCGCACAACGGATTTTAAACGACCAAACAACGAATTATCTGCTGGCTTTTCAACTTCTTTTTTTTCGGATGTCGCAACCTTTAAAGCGGCCACTTCTTTTTTCACATCGTCCAAATTATCTGGTTTCCATGCAATATCTTTAGCATCCACCAAATTCATATTGAGGCCCCAGAACAAGCAATAGAGGTCATATGCATTATTAAATAATTGATAAGCTTCATCTTGATGCCCCATGGATTGTTGTTTCGTACCAACCTCCATTAAACGCATAGCGGTTGCCAACAAATGCTTTGAAATGCACCACACTTCACCTTCATAGCTGGGAATAATCTTCAGCATTAAATTTTTGCGCAACTCACGCACATCCTGCACCATATCATAAAAGGATGTTTTGCCCGTCTTAGCACCAGAAAACACCAAATGTTCCTCAATAGAAATCAAGTTCATAATAGCGATTGTCAAATCTTGATCCGAAGACAAATCCTTTGGGTTTTTCTTTTTCGCTTGATCCACGCGTTCCACAAACTCTTTAACGCTTTCTGCTTTTTTCATCATTTGATTCTCCTTCGATAAATCTTTGTTGGGAATTATCATACTAAACAAAAAGGAAAAAGGCAAGATTTTTTTCACTTGCGTCCAAAAAGATTACGAATTATATTTATAAAAAAGGAGGCCATATGGATTTACAAGCATTATTTAAAATTTCACATGGTGTTTATTTAACGGGCGCAAAGGATCAACAGGGCTGTCTTATCGGCAGCTGCATTGACTCCGTCATGGTGGTTGAAGCCGATCCGCAACAGGTCATTGTTTCCATGAATAATGCCTCCTACACGATGCAAAATGTTGTCCAAAATGGTGAGTTCACATTGTCCATTTTACCTGCCGATACCCCAAACGAAGTAATTGAGTTGTTCGGTATGCATACATCCCGCGACACAGATAAATGGGCTCCTACAGACCATATTTTATACCACGACTTACCCGTTTATAAAAATGCCGTTGCCTATATGTATTTAAAAGTCAAAGGAACAACCATTACCAACGGACATCACGTCTTTTTGTGTGACGTGGTGGATGGGGCCTCGGGCACAATGGGTGATCCGCTTTTATACGCCGCCTACCAGTCACGAAAATCATCCGGATCAACATCAAAACACTGGAAATGCACCGTCTGCGGTTATATTTACGACGGAGAAATTCCTTTTGAAGAATTGCCCGATGATTGGCTTTGCCCTTTATGCAACCAACCCAAAAGCGTATTTATAGAAGAATGACATCAAATCAACACACAGCCAAATAGCACGGCAAAAAAGTGCATAATTGTGCCGGCTAAAACCATAAAATGCCAAATGGCATGGGTATATTTTTTGCTTTTCCAAACATAAAAGATAACACCAAAGGTATAGCAAAGTCCGCCCAAAATTAAAAAGGTCAAAGCCGTGGCGGGTAATGTTGCAAAAACTTTTTTTGAAGCAAAAACAATCAACCATCCCATCAACAAATAAAGCCCTATGGACCATAATTTGGTGCCCGGACCGCTGAATACCAATTTTAAAATTGTGCCCAAAACAGCTAAACCCCAGATAATTCCAAAAATTGTCCAACCTAGTGCACCCCGCAATGTCACCAACAAAAATGGAGTATATGTTCCCGCAATTAAATAATAGATTGCAATATGATCAAACTTTTTCAAAACTTTTTTAGCCGATACATTTGGCACCGCATGATAAAGGGTTGATGCTGAATACAATAAAATCATGCTTACCCCAAAAATCACCGTAGACACAACCGTCCATGCATTGCCTTTAATCGCCGATAAGGCCGCCAAAATGACCAATCCGGCAATTCCCAAAATCACACCCAATCCATGAATTGTACAATGCCAAATTTCTTCACCAATTGTATAAAAACGAACATTTGTCGCCATTGCTAAAACTCCTTAAAAATAATGGCAAAAACATAGCATCATTTTCGCCAAAAATCAAGCACAAAAAAACGCCCACCAAGGCGGTGGGCGCTTCCCCCTTTTTTACTCCTCACTTCTTTTTGAGTAAATCCAAAATCTCCAACGGAAACATCACAACTTTTTGTGATGGAGAACCCGAGATATCCTTGATTGTTTGCAATGTTTTCAACTGCACCGTTATTGGGTTTTTCGCCAATGTTTCAGCGGCTTCCAGCATTTTTTTAGAAGACTCCACCTCACCCGCGGCAGTAATAACCATCGCCCGACGATTCCGCTCGGCTTCAGCTTGTTTAGCCATCGCGCGCTTCATATCCTCTGGCAATTCAATTTCTTGGACATTGATGGAATCGATATCAATACCCCACTCATCCGTCGCATCATCCACAATTTCGCGAATTTCATCACCCAAACGTTTACGTTCCGACAAGATGGTGTCCAAATCGTTATTACCAACAATATCTTTCAAAGCAGATTGTGTCAATTGCACCACAGCAAACATGTAATCAGACACTTTGATAACTGCCGCCTCTGGGCTTTTCACATGGAAATACACCACAGCGTTGATGTTCACAGGAATATTATCTTTTGTGATAACTTCTTGCTTGGGCACATCAACAGTTTCAATACGCATATCAATTTTTTGAACTTGTTGAATATATGGAATTACCCAATTCAAACCTGGGCCCAACGTCCGTGTGTAGCGACCTAAAGTAAACACCAGACCGCGTTCAAATTGCATAATCACACAAAGACCGGGTAAAATCAAAACGATAAATACAGCAAATAAAATAGATAAAGCAACCATTTTTTCTCCTTTTGTTAATATTGAACTTTATAAGTCAATTTCGTTTCTCCTTTAGCGGGTACAGACACAACCCATTTAATTTTGTTGGACGTGACACGCTCGCCTTTTTGACTTTCTTCCATCAGCTTGAAATTATCTGGAAAATCCAGCAATAACCGGATATCAGCTGGTGCATCAGAACCATTTTTAAACGTCACTTCATAGGTTCCCATCTCCGTTCTTTCCGACAACTTTTTAAATGCTGTCCGTTTCATATCAGCGCTCAAATTAAATGATGTTCCCAAGCGTAAGCGTACCTGTTCTTTGTCGGCTGTATGATTGATTCTGTCTTCTCCCACAAATTGCATATTGCCTTTGGAATCTTCTTTATAAAGGCGAATAACTCCTTTTGGCAAAGGCTTACCCAGCCGATTCTTTTCATCATTTTCAAAGGAAATATAAATATCCGGTTTCATCTTTCTCGCTTCGGTATCGTATACACTGAATGGAAGATTCAATTCATATGTTTTGTTCACACCAATATCTGATGATGAAAGAAGCGCCACCTGTTTAGTTTGATTTGAAAGCAAATCTGTTTTGTGCGGTACTGTATAGATATAAAAGTCTGTCAACGCCTCAGCTTCTGCATAACCCGCACTCGCATCAAGGTTAACCGTCTTTGCAGCCATCACTCTGTATGAACGCTCTGCATATTCTCTGACCACATTGACATCGCCCGCCACCAATTGCAACAGAGCATTTTTATAATCAGCACCAGAACGATTATTCAATGTCACAAATCCATTCAAGCTCATTTTGCTTTCATCAGCATTTAATTTGGCAACATAATCAGCTTTCCAAGAAAGACCTGTTGTCAAATAATCCAATTCAACCTTTTCTGTTGCCGCTTTATCTGCCACAGCAGAAATCGTCAATGTTGGCTCGGCACGCAAATTTTCCGGCACAGAATCAAAAATCACGCGACCAGGATAATCCGTTTCAATTTTATCCCCAATTTTCAAAACTGGTTTGCCGTTGTTATAGGACATCACTTTTGCGGTTTCACGACTTGCTTTACCCGTTGCAGGATCAATATATTCCACTGTCACTTTTTGCCCCACAGACTTTTGTAAAAGGGCCTCTTTTGACAACAAATCAAAATTAAAATTTTGTTCACGAGTGGAAAGCCCCGTCCCCTTTAACAAAGCGGTTTGCGGCATCATGTTAGCCGACACTCCTTGAAAAGCCAACTCATTCATACCTTGCGCCAAAGTGACACGTCGTTCGTCTTTGATCAATGCTCGATTTTCATTATAAATCGTTACATTCATTCCTTGTTGAGCTGACACAGGCACAACAGTTTCGGCCGCCAACGCAATTGTCGAACAGCCAAACAATAATAAACACAAAAACGACTTCATTTTGCCCTCCCTTTTTCTTCACACTAACAAATTCAAAAAAAATAAGCAAGCATATTCTTCAAAAAAGTTGTTTTTTTGTCCCAAATTTGATATACTCTTTATATGACAAGTTTATTTGAAACTTTGGCTCACAAGCCGCTTGCAGACAAAATGCGCCCCGCCCGTTTGGACGAGGTTGTTGGGCAATCGCATTTGCTGGGCGACAAAGGGCCGTTGGCACGAATGATCCAAAATCAATCTTTGTCCAGCTTCATTTTGTGGGGCCCACCTGGTTGCGGCAAAACCACCATCGCTCGCATTTTGGCCGAACAAACAAACCTACACTTTGAACAATTGTCCGCTGTTTTTTCTGGCGTGGCCGATTTGCGTAAAGTCTTTGACGAAGCTAAACGACGTCGCATGGCTGGGCAAGGCACCCTTTTGTTTGTAGATGAAATCCATCGTTTTAACCGCGCACAACAAGATGGATTTTTACCTTATGTAGAAGATGGGACAATCATTTTAGTCGGTGCCACCACAGAAAATCCCAGCTTTGAATTAAATGGCGCTTTGCTTTCTCGTTGTAAAGTTTTCGTCTTGAATCGTCTTGATAACGATGCTTTGATGGAATTGGCCCAACGTGCCGAAAAAATCATGCAAAAGCCATTACCATTAGATGACGTTGGCCGCGAATATTTATGTGCCTTGGCCGATGGCGACGGACGTTATTTCATCAACTTGATTGAAGCCGTTTATCAATACGCTGTTAAAGATGAAATTTTGGATAAAGATGAACTGGAAAAATTACTGCAAAAGCGCCTGCCCAATTACGATAAAGATCGCGAAGGGCATTACAATCTTATTTCTGCCTTACACAAATCGCTGCGGGGATCCGATCCAGATGCAGCCCTTTATTGGCTTGCACGCATGGTGACCGCTGGCGAAGATATGAAATACATTTTACGTCGCATGACCCGTTTTGCCAGCGAAGATGTCGGCATGGCCGATCCTCAAGCGCTTATCCAAGCCATCAACGCGTGGAACAGCTATGAACGCTTGGGCTCCCCCGAAGGTGATTTAGCGGTCGCTGGATTGGCTGTCTATTTGGCCACTGCGCCTAAATCTATTAGTGTTTATCGCGCCTGGGGGAATGCTGTAAAAACAGCTCGCGAAACAGATTCATTAATGCCTCCAAAACATATTTTAAACGCGCCCACAAAATTGATGGAGGAAATTGGTTACTCCAAGGGATACCAATATGATCCTGACACAAAAGATGGTTTTTCGGGGCAAGAATACTTCCCCGACGAAATTGGTCATCGCACCTTTTACCATCCTGCCGAGCGCGGTTTTGAACGTGAAATTCAAAAGCGCCTAGATTATTGGAATAATCTTCGTAAAAAATTGAAAAAAAGTGGTTCATAACCCTTGCATTTTCTCGTACTTTTCGGTATGATGAACCTTAAAGGGAGAAAAAATGAGTGCAGTTGAATTTGCTTTAGTTTCCGAAAAAGATGATGATATCCGTCTGGACCGTTGGTTTCAGCGGCATTATCCAAATTTGAAACACGGCATGTTGGAACGCCTAATTAAAAACAAAAACATCAAACTCAATAAAACCAAAACAACGGCCGGCACTCACGTGCATACGGGCGACGAGATTCGCATTCCACCACTCGATACGCCAAAACGGGATGAAACACCAATGCGTCTTTCCAAAAAAGACATTCAGATGATGCAAAATCTTGTCATTTACAAAGACAATGAAATGATTATTTTAAACAAGCCCGCTGGCTTGGCTGTCCAAGGGGGCAGCAAGACAACCCATCATATCGACGGCCTGCTGGATGCTTTGCGTTTTGAAAAGGATGAAAAACCACATTTGGTTCACCGATTGGATAAAGAAACATCTGGCGTTCTTGTGTTAGCACGATCTGCAAATATCGCTGCCAAACTGACAAATGCTTTTAAAACACGCGATGTTCACAAGGTTTATTGGGCCATTGTGGCGGGCAAACCCCAACTCTTATCCGGTAAAATCGATGCACCGCTTACCAAAACACAAGATAAAGTTATTGTTGATTTTGATCATGGAGATAAGGCTGTTTCCGTTTATGAAGTAATAGACAGTGCGGGGAAAAGTGCATCTTGGCTGGCGCTCAGTCCTTTGACTGGTCGCACGCATCAATTACGTGTCCACTTGACAGAAGTGTTAAAAACGCCTATTCTAGGCGATAACAAATATGGAAACGCAAATCTGAAAGATATGGGGAAAGGTCTACATTTACATGCGCGCGCCATTGATATTCAAAATCCCAAGACGGGCAAACGCATTCAAGTTATGGCCGAACTTCCTCCTCATATGAAGGAAACGTTTCATTTGCTTGGTTTTGACGAAAAAGAACAAAAAAGACCATTTGAGTTTTTGAAAAAGGAGTAAACATGTTAAGAAAAATTTGGCACTTTATCAAAAGAATCTTAGTCATTGTTCTTATCCTGCTCTTTTTGGCAATTATCGGTTTGATCGTCTTTTTCATGACCTTTGATTTAAACCGCTATAAAGACCTGGCCGCTCAAAAACTAACACTGATTTTGGATCGCCCCATTCAGATTGAGTCGATGCACACCAAATTGGCCCTTGTTCCAACAATTACCATTACTGGTTTTAAGATTGAAAATAACGAACCATTTAAAGATAAGGCACCTTTGATTGCCATTCAAAAAATGGATGCCGAACTAGAATTGGCCCCTCTGCTCAATTCACAAATCAATATTCATAAAATTACGTTAGACGAGGCAAGCATCAATTTATTCAAAACAAAAGATGCTAATAACTGGACGCTTGCTGCCCAAACTAAAACAGAAAAAACGGATGGCACATCTAAAAAGTTGACATCTAAAATTGATTTACAAAAAAGTATTCGTCTCAATTCCATCACGATCGGCACATTAAATGCCGCCTATGATGATTCGGGTAAAGCACGCAGCATTACAATCAACCGCTTGGAAATGAAAAATCTCCATATGTTTTCTGGTGACATATTGTACAACAAACAAAAATTTAATTTCAATTTGAATGCTGGGTCTATTTTTGACTTGTTGAATCAAGCACCTAATTTCCCATACGATTTAAAAATTCAATCACGTTTGGCAAACATCACAGCAAACGGGAAAATCGGTGATTTCAAAGCATTGACAGATTTACAAACCACATTATCCGTCCGTACTAACAACCTAAAAAATATGTTATCTTTTGTTGGCATTAAACATCCTTTAATTCCAACACAAAATTCTCAATTACAGGTGCAAGCAACGGGATCCGCCACAGAGTTAGCTATTAAGCAATTAAGTTTCAATATCAACTCGGACAAAGATTTAGCGATATCTGGAACGGGAACATTAAAAAACATTTTAAAAGATCCTACTTTAACTTTAGATGCAAAAGTCCAATTACAAGATAACAAATTAAGTGAATTGTGGCATATACAACCGATGACATTGAATGGGGATTTCACCATTACCCCCTCTTCTTTCAAAACCAAAACAACAACTATTGATGCCAATCGATCGGATATGCGTTTGGCTGCAGATGTTAAGTTAAAAGGAAAAACCTTTAACGTCAGCGCCGCTTTGTCTTCCAACTTTTTAAACATCCATGATTTTATTAAAATTCCAGAAGACCAAAAGGCCGATTCTGCAGAAGGCAAAAATTCAAACGCCTCGGCAAAAGAAACTCAAATTCCATGGCAACTATTGCAAAAAGCGAACGTGAATTTAAACCTGAATATCAAGCATTTACAAGCAAACGATTGGTTTGCTGATTACATTGGCGTCGCAACGCAATCAACGACGTTGTACGATGGTGTGTTAAAATGTCCATTTGAATTATCCACATTAAATGGTAAAGTGGAAGGCCTTATTAACGCCAACGCCGCCTCACAAACAATTTCATATGATATAACCGGTAAAGATTTGAATTTAAATGGATTACGCCCCTTAACACATGAAATTCAAAACGTCATTTTGCAGGCCAAGTTGACCGGCAAGACAAAAGGATCGGACATAACCAATTTAATTAAGAATTTGAACGGCAACGTCATTGCCGAAACAAACCAAGGACAAATTACCGACAAGTGGTTTTCCGAATTGCCTAAAGCATTAAATCTGATTAAGAAAAAACAAAATGTATCATTCAGCAACACAGATTCGCGCGTCATGATCCATTGTGCAGCAGCAAACATCAACATCGTCAATGGCGTTATCACGGGCAAAGATCAATTTGCATTGGAAACAAATACGTTGGATTTGATTGCGGGTGGCACCGTCAATTTGCCACAAAAGACGATGGACGTTTTGGTGCGGCCTTCGTTATCCGATGGTACAGCAGACGATTGGACATCTTTAACAAAATACATTCGAATTACTGGACCATTTAACAAATTAACCCCTCGTGTTGACACAGAACAAGTGGCTGGCAATTTGATTCAAGCGGGCATCAACAAGTTGGCTGGAGCGGAAACACAAACGGCAACACCTGCACAAAAGGTGACTGGGGCCATGTGTCAAAATGTGTTGGGAAGTAATGCTTTAATCAAAAAGGCAAAAGCGGCCACTCAAACAAAACAGACCACGACAAAACAAACCACAACAAAGCAGACTCAACCTCAAACACAAAAGCCTGTGAATCAAAAACAGACATTTGAAAAAGAGTTATTAAATTCTTTGTTCCAAGCGCTAACACCTCAACAACAATGATAACAGCTCACATTAAAGTTATTGGTCGGGTTCAAGGCATTGGCTTTCGCCGATGGGCCGAGGATGTGGGCAACAAACTGAACCTGTCTGGTTGGGTGCGCAACAGCTCGGATGGTTCTGTTGAAATTATGGTCAAAGGCGAAGAAACCGCTGTCAGCCAATTTTTGCAACAATGTCGAAAAGGACCAACCTTCTCGATGGTCTTGGGGATTCAACCTGTCGTTATGCCAACAGCCGCCCCTGCGCCCATCGAAGAGGGCGTTTTTAAAATCGTTGCCAGCGCTTAAGATTTAAAAAAATCCCTTAAATCGTAATAAGATTCTTGGGAACGGAAACATTTTTCAAGTAAGCCACATCACATACATATTCGCGCACAACGGATCCATTATTTGTTTCTACAATCAAAACCTGTTTCTTTTGGCGCAACGCTTTACGAATAGCGGGGTGAATATAATCCAAAACAACGGTATTGTGATCATTGCGATATAAAAGAGCGTGTTCGCCACCATTATAGACCAATTTAGGATGCTCTGCATCTTCTAAACGAGCGCGAATTAAAATCATCAACTTCCCTGACTCGTTTTGCAAGATGTTAAAGTTCTTTTCCTGTTCAATCAAAGGTGCAGACATTTTTCACTCCTCACACAATTTTTTTTAGGATAGAACAGAAAAAAACAAAATGCAATACCTTTTTTTATATTTTAATCATCTCGCTCATTTTTTAATCGTAGAGCTCTGATTTTACCTGCCTGCTTCATTGCATAATCCAACCGACCATGGCGAAATACGGCCGCATCACCCAATTTTTTTACTTCACCCATAACACGGCGTTGATCAGCACGTGGAATGCAACGATCGGAATCAACACTCGCCAATATCTTACGCACTCGTGCATTTCGCGCATCAATCAAGCGATGAGGGCGTACATGGTCATCCTCCACCACAATAGTACGTTCAACTTCAATACCTGCTGTTTTAAGACGGGTCCGTTCATAATTATGTAAACCCTCCCAATCTGCTCGTGTTAACTTTGTCATACAATTCCTTTTAAAAAACAAAAAAATGGTGCCTGGAGACGGAATCGGACCGCCGACACAGGGATTTTCAGTCCCTTGCTCTACCAACTGAGCTATCCAGGCACGTTGTAGGGTTTATTATACACATTTTGAAATAAAATGCAAGGACTTTTTGAGAAAACCTACTTTTTCTGTTCTGCCAACCATTCGGATTTCAACTTGGACCAGACATTGTGATCGCGGAACGATCCCCATCTTTCCGACCATTGTTCCTTGCGCATCACACCATCCAAGTGATAACCACATCGTTTTGTCACATTAACTGACCGCACGTTTTCGGCATCGTTTGCAATCACAATCCGATTTAATCCTTGTTCAAAACCAATTTTTTCCAAAGTGTGTACCGCCTCGGTTATATATCCATGCCCGACGGCATCATCGGAAAGCCAGTAACCGATTTCAGCGGATTTGTTTTGCTCAATATATCTCATCAAATCGATGGCCCCCAACACAGCCTTTGTTTTTTTATGACGGATCAAATAAGCAAAACCACGCCCCTCTTTCCAATTCTTTTCACACCAATTGACAAGCCACCCCATATATTCGTCTTCTGGAGTCTTAGTACCATCCACCCACGGCAACCAATCGCGCAAAGTTTTGCGGGATAATTCCACTTTTTCGAAAATTTCTTTTGCCAACTCAAAACTCGCTGGATACGGCCGTACGAGTACAATTCTTTCACTTACGATTTTTTCCGGCATGTTTAACATGTTTGCCTCCTTTATTGTTTAATAAGCATTCCCCCAAATCAATCAAAAAGGGCAATGTTTTTTCTTGGATCACTTGACCTGTGATATCTCGAAATTCTGGGGCAAATTCCAGCTGCAATACATTCGCTTTTCCTGTTGCTTTCTGCAACCGCCCAGTTAAACCAATTTTCCCCGTATAAGATGGCAAATTGACGCGATATTTGATTTTATATGTGCGGCATAATTTCTTTATTTTGTCCAAAGCCAGCGCATATTTTTTGCGATCAAGATAGCCCGTTCCAACGGCTAAATCAAAACCTTTGTGCGCTTTCATTCCATGAATATCCAAGAAAAATAAATCGCCCACCTTTTTGGTTAAAATAAAATCGCTGATCATGTCTTTGCGTGGCACAAATTTGTTGCGCACAATCGTTGAAAAACCCTGTTGTTGACCCAAGTACTTCACAATGGCGCCCGTTCCCAAATCTCGCCCCTTTTCTTGTTTATGCACAAAAGAATGAACGGTATGCGGTGCACAAAAACAAACGGGCTTGCCTTTGGTATAGGCATAAACGGCCTTGGCGGTCAAGCACCCTTGCCCCATGTTTTGCATAAAATATGCCTCATATTGTTTCAACAACTTTTTCATAATCAAACTCTAACACATCAAAAAACAAAACTCAAACAAAAAAGCCCGAGATAACCCCGGGCTTTTTATAAAATTGTCCTCATTATTTTAATTTAGTGGACAATGTTGGAATATCGGCTTGTAATTGCTTAATCACATTATCCAACGCTTTCTTGTACCCTTCAAAAATAGCTGCTTTACGCAAATTTGAAGTAATAGGATGCAAATTAGAATATCCATAGTATAATGCTTCATACTCAGTATTTTCCACATCGGCAGAATAACGCGCAATCCTCTTACCATTCTTATCCAATACATTCAATTCCAATTCCCACTTTGATGTCATAGAGCTACCAGGAACACCAAAGAGTTGAGGAATTCCTAGCAGAAAAGCTGTTAGAGCCCAAGCAACATTATTGTCTACATCAACAAATATGGGTTCCAAAACCAACTTACCTTTAACTGGTCCATCTTCATTGATTAAATTCTTTTCCACCTCACGACGGAAAAGTGTGGCAAATTCATTATTCAGTTGCACACTCGTCGCTGCAGACGCACCTGAAGCCGCTGTTGCACCGTTTGTTTCTAACGCTTTTCCTGTTTCAAAAATCGCTTCCATATTTGGTAATTTCGGATCAATATTGCGATTATCTGGACGCATAGCCTGTTGTACATCATAACTGGCACAAGCAGTTAATAATAAAGCAGTTGCCAATACTAAAAATTTTTTCATTTTATTTCCTTTCGTTAAATTTTTTTTTAGAACTGATGCCCCCCGTTCTGAATAGAATTATATGCAACCTATTTTCAAATTGCAACAAAAAAAGCTCCGATTTCTCGGAGCTTTTATTTTTGTTCGGAAAGAATTATTTTTCTTCCCCGACCAGTTGTTTATAGTATGCCCAACGGTCATCTACCTGCTTTTGAGCCTGTTTTAACAAATCCTCATAGTGAGCTGGATCTTGTTGCTTCACATACTTAAAGCGTGTTTCCGTTGCCATAAAGTCGGCCACTGGAATACTTGGCTTACTATCCAACTGGAATGGATTTTTGCCTTCCGCCTTTAAGCGCGGGTCAAAACGATAGAGTGGCCACAGGCCAGACTTCACTGCCAATTGTTGATGGTTCAATCCTTCTTTACCAATGTCATAACCATGGTTAATACAATGGCTGTAAGCGATAATCAAGGATGGTCCATTAAAGGATTCAGCTTCGTTCATGGCTTTCAACGCTTGAGCGTCATTGGCACCCAAAGCAATGCTGGCCACATAAACTTCGCCCGAACTCATGGCAATTGCGCCCAAATCTTTGCGTGGCAAGCTGCTGCCCGACACAGCAAACTTAGCGGACGCACCAATTGGCGTGGCTTTGGAACGTTGACCACCCGTGTTGGAATACACTTCGGTATCCATCACCATGATGTTCACATTCTTGCCGGAATACAGGGCATGATCCAAACCACCGTAGCCGATATCATAGGCCCAACCATCGCCGCCCAAAATCCACACGGATTTTTTGACGAGGTAGTCGGCATGTTCAGCCATCAATTTCACACGATCGCCAGACAAGGTTGCCAATTTTTCCTTCAATGCTTTCACACGATCACGTTGCGCGGCAATACCTTCTTCGGTTGTTTGATCAGCATTCAAAATGGCATCCGCCAATTCGGCACCAATTTGATCTTTTAATTCGCCCAACAACTGAATAGCAAATTCAATCTTGGAGTCAACCGAGGTGCGCATACCCAAACCAAATTCAGCATTGTCTTCGAACAAGCTGTTAGCCCAGGCGGGACCCCTGCCTTCTTCATTTTGAGCATATGGTGTTGTTGGCAAGTTACCGCCATAGATGGACGAACAACCTGTTGCATTGGCAATCAACAAACGATCACCAAACAATTGGGTCATCATCTTCACATACGGTGTTTCACCACAACCAGCGCAAGCACCAGAGAACTCAAACAATGGACGCATCAAAGCAACGCTCTTGACCGCTTTTGGATTCAATTTGCTGCGATCTGCATCTGGTAACTTCATAAAGAAGTCAAAGTTCTTGATTTCTTGATCAATGTGTTTTTCAATGGGTTCCATGACAAGCGTATTCTTTGCTTTCATTGGACAGGCCTGTGTACACAAGCTACATCCTGTACAATCTTCTGGAGCCACTTGAACCACAAATTTGTGTCCAGCAAAATCTGGGGTCTTATAGTCAGCGGACTTAAAGCCCTCTGGCGCTTTTGCCAAATCTTCTGGTTTTGCCACTTTTGCCCGAATAGCCGCATGTGGACAAACGGACACACACTTACCGCATTGGATACATGTTTCAGGATCCCAACAAGGAATTTCCGTCGCCACACGACGTTTCTCATATTGTGCTGTATCGCTTGGCCATGTACCATCCACAGTCCATTCAAAGGCGGACACAGGCAATTCTTCACCACGACCTTCAATAATGGCACCTGTTACTTTTTGCACCAATTCTGGCGCAGTTGTTGGCACACCAGGTTGACGACGAATCTTGGAATCTGCCTTACCAATCTTCACTTCATACAAATGCTCCAAACTGGCATCCACAGCCTTAATGTTCGCATCCACAATTTCTTGACCTTTTTTCATATAGGTCTTGGTAATGGCAGCTTTAATCTTTTCAATCGCCACATCTTTGGGCAATACACCAGAAATAGCAAAGAAGCATGCCTGCATAATTGTATTGATTCGACGACCCATGCCAGTCTTGCCAGCAACATCTACCGCATCAATGGCGTACATTTTGATCTTTTTATCAACGATTTCTTGTTGCACTTCGATTGGCAAACTATCCCACACTTGATCGGCAGGTGTTTGAGTGTTCAACAAGAACACAGAATTTGGTGCTGCCACCGCCAACAAATCAATCTTATGCAAGAATGGTTCGTGGTGACAAGCCACAAAGTCAGCCGATGTAATCAAATACGGTGCTTTAATTGGGCTCTTACCAAAGCGCAAGTGAGATGTTGTCATCGCGCCAGACTTTTTGGAATCATACACAAAGTATGCTTGACCATACATATCGTCGGCATCCGCAATAATCTTGATGGAGTTCTTATTTGCACCAACGGTACCATCAGAACCCAAACCAAAGAAAATACAGCGGCTTAAATCTTGGGCGGGCAAATGCCAACCAGCATCATAGTCCAAAGAACCATGTGTCACGTCATCATTGATACCAACGGTAAAGTGGTTCTTTTCTGTGTTTTCAAAGACGGCCTTTGCCATCGCAGGTGTAAATTCTTTGGAAGAAATTCCATAACGGCCACCCAACACTTTTGGCATCGCACGACCATTTACAGCCCCTTCGGCCAAAGCGGACACAACATCCAAGTACAATGGCTCACCAACGGATCCGGCCTCTTTGGTTCTATCCAAAACGGTCACATATTTCACGGATTCAGGTAAAGCATCAACAAAGGCTTTCGCTGGGAATGGACGATACAAATGCACCGCCACAACACCATACTTACCACCATTGGCGTTCAATGCATTTACTGTTTCGGACAATGTTTCTACGCCAGAACCCATCGCCACCACAACGTGTTCAGCATCTTTTGCACCAACATAATCCACAATGTGATAAGCACGCCCCGTCACTTCTTCAAACTTGCGCATACATTTTTCAACAATTTCTGGGCATGCTTGATAGTATTTATTTGCGGCTTCTTTAATTTGGAAGAACACATCTGGGTTTTGCGCTGTACCACGGACCTTTGGATGATCTGGGGTCAAAGCATTCTTGCCTGTAAAATCGGTTGGAATGTCCGCCATCAATGCCTTCAAATCATCATCACTCATCATCGTGATTTTGTTGATTTCGTGGGATGTACGGAATCCATCAAAGAAATGTAAGAATGGAATGCGTGACAAGTATGTGGACATTTGCGCCACCGCAGCCAAGTCATGTGCTTCCTGCACAGAATTAGATGCCAACATGGCAAATCCCGTTTGACGGCAAGCCATCACATCGGAATGATCACCAAAGATGGACAAAGCATGTCCTGCAACGGTACGGGCCGCCACATGCATTACAAAAGGCAACAATTCACCCGCAATTTTATACATATTGGGGATCATCAACAACAAACCTTGACTGGCGGTATATGTTGTTGTCATAGATCCCGCCTGCAAAGCACCATGCACAGCACCAATAGCGCCTGCTTCGGATTGCATTTCTAACACTTCGGGAATCTTACCCCAAATGTTTTGTTGTTTTCCGGCTGCCCAAGCGTCAGCCCATTCGCCCATTGGCGAGGATGGTGTAATCGGATAAATAATGGAAAGTTCGTTCAATTTATAGGCCACTGTGGCAGCGGCTTCGTTTGCATCAAGCATTTTTGTTTTAGACATGTTTTTCCTTTCAAAAAATTATGAAATTCTTATACAACTTTTTTGGGTAAAATGCAAGGGGTTTCCCCATCTTTTTGTGTCTAAAATCATCTGGCCGGTAAAAACTTGACAAATGCTTTGTTTTGTGATACAATATCCACGTCATTTGAAAGGATCCGCCATGAAAGAATTTACACCAGAAGAAATAGATGCTATGAAACATTTTCCACGCACGTTGCCAGAAGACCGTGCGGCGTGGCGTAAACGCTTTTTACCCCCTCCATCTCGCGAGGAGGTTTTGAAGGCAAACGAAGATGCTTTAAAAGTGCGCAAACAAAAAGAAACGCGCGCAAGGGGATCCCAAGAGCTTAAAAAAATTATGAATGATCCCAAATTAACTGCACATTTTATGGCACATATTTCCAGATAAGGAGAAAAAACATGAAGATATTTTACGTTAAAAATCCCGGTACCAGATACGAATATATACCTGGAGATCACGCATGGGAATATCCCGCTTCAATCGCCAAAAATCCAGGACACACTGGGTATGTGCCAGGAAATCACGCATGGGGATATCCTGCTTCAATCGCCAACCAACAACAAGCCAGCGAACAACGCATTCTTCAGCGGAATGAAGCAGAGCTTTTGCGTCAAAAAAAGAAAACAACTGTTAAGGCTGGCCAAGAGCAAATGAAAAAAATTGTCAATGATCCTAAATTGACCGCCCACTTTATTCAAACCTGTATTTCCAGATAAGGAGCCAAACCATGACTGAATTGCTTGAATTAACCGAGAAACAAGTAGATACCGTCAGAGAAATGATGGACAAGGGCATCGTTAAATTACCAAGAAAGTTGCCCGAATATCTTTGGAAAAAAATTGTCTTACCCCTCCCTCCAAATCCACCAAAGAAAACAGTTTACAGTTCTCAATCAACGCCCACTGAAGAACAAATAGCCACAATCAGAGACTTATTATTTAAAGGTGTCGTCGCGTTGCCAAGACGGTTACCAAGATATCTTTGGTGCAAAATTGTTTTGCCGCCACCGCAACGACCATCAGCACCTGAAAAAACACAAAAGGTGCAACCTACCTACGATACAAATATGGAAATGCAAGAATTCATCGTCGATCCCAAAACAAACGCTGTTGTACGCAGCCCAAGATCTGCCACACTCCTTATGAAAACTCGCACTCGTTAACATTACAAAAGGACAATCATGTTATTAACCGACAAATTTGAACAATTCTGTAAAGTTTTAAACAACAACATGGGTACCATTGTTGAATATATGTTGGCAACACAAAAGGCCCACCCGCATGTGTTCCCCTTGATGGCCCAAGAATTGCGCCAACGTTTCACAACAAATACACAAGATGATTATGCTCCTGCTACACCTGCGGCCATACTTCATCCTGAAGAGGCAAAGAAAGATATCTCAAATCAACAACCATTTTACAGCATGCTTCAATTGATTCATCATAAAAATTTGATGCCCGCCTTGGATGATTTCAGATTAAACTATATTCGCACCCAAAATCCGCAATATGCCGATAAAGAAGACTATCAAATATTGATGGATTTACTTGTTTGGAGCGTCTTTGATCAAGCAGCCTATACCCGTCAAAAACAAGCCATCGATTGGCGCAAGCAAGAGGAAGATCGCATTCATGCGGCCGCTGAGAAATACAAACGTCATCAAGTGGCGGTTCAAACTGGCAAACAGGAAATATCGAAAATTGCAAAAGATCCATACTTAACGGATCGTTTTTTTCTTGGGGCTGCCGCAGCACAAAGAAAGGTTACTGCAAAAGAACAAACTGCCAAAATTGCTCACAATCCATTATTGCTTACACGCTTCCTTGAAACAAGCTTCAGAAAGATCAAATGATTAAAGAAAAAGAAACACGTCGTTATGCCGAATTTGTCGACAACAATTTGGATGCTGTACTACCAGGCGCCATTTCTTTGTGGACAGAGCATCACAACCTGCTTCTTAAATCTTTTCACGGGACACTAACCCCTCAAGAAATTGCTCGATTGAACGAGTTGGGACATTACCGCATCCAAGCGGAAGAGGCCTTATTACCCTATCTTGTTCCAGAAAAACGGAGCTACACCATTTATGATATCGAAAGCACCATTCAAAAAAACAAATGGATGCCCCGTTTGGCTGAGCGGCGTAAAAAAAGCACCGATGATTTTTTTGCTTATCCTTTTACAGACCAGATTCGTTCTGTGTTACTTTTTGCCATGACACAAATTGATATCAACAAAATGAATCAAATTATTTCCACCCCTGCTCCTTCAGAATATAAAATGGATCCCAGTAAAACTGTTCGCTTTGTGAGGGGAATCAATTTACAAAACAGATAATTATCTAGAAGCTCCAGAATCTGGCCGATTAGTTGGCTTTTGCGTCGGTGTTTCTGGTTTCTTTTGGGCAGCTTGTGCAGCCGCTTGAGCACGTTTTTCTTTTGTGGAAAAGAAGGCCACATTGATGATGCCATCCAATTTGATTTCACCCCTTTTGTTTCTGTGAGCCGTCAATACTTCGCTTAATGATGGAATACCCGTTTCACGCAAAATGGGTCGGAAATAACGTATAAAACCACGCAACATTTTTTGTAATGTTTCATTATCTGGCGATGATTTACATAAATCTGCCACAAACTCAGAAACAACATAGCGTTTTAAATGCTTTTCATGTTGGGCCCGCTCTTCTTTTGACATCGCGGCCACACGTGCCAATTCTTTTTGTTCCAAAAATCCATTTTTTATCAAAAAGCCCGTTGTCATTAAAATTTTCGCCGTCATCCATTTCAATTGGACTTTATCCAACTTACCATTGACCCTTTGCGTACACTCAGGATTGTCTGCAAAATCCCAAAAATCAGCGAAACATTTATTGATACGGAACCAGTTGAAATCATCCAAAGCGCTGCGCGTTCCATCCAAATTCAAATGCCACAAATTATTTTTGATTGGGGCAACCATTTTGTTCATCCATACCCAACAAGCAAGCTCACCTTGTGGTGCAGATGCTTTTTCAGGGAATTCATATTGTCCCACCAATTCGTCCATCGCGCTTTCCCATTCGCTTTTATCTTGGCGAACGCCTTCAATATACAGCGCGTCGGCCAATTGATTCATCAACCCTCTGACCGCACTTAAACGCAACAATAAATTTTCGTGGTTTTCAAACATAAAGTCTGCACGTTCTGGATCTGATAAAAAGTTTCTGATATTCGCCCGCGGAACAGATATCGCCTTCGGTCCATCGTCGTCATCATCATCGTCCCCTAAAAAATCCTTACGCTTTTGATCGATCAAATCCTTTTGCCAACGCTCCACATAATGGAACATCATTTCTCCCTCGGCAGGATGCAAAACACCACATAGCACATATAACAAATCTTCCTCATCTTCTTTTTTGCGCTCCATATACCATTCTGGCAAAGAGTATGCTTCCTTGCGACGAGGCAACAATTCATTCAAGATACGTTTTTGTGTTTTTGCGGCAGGTAAAGTAAGGTTGCTATTTGCACCCACATGATATTTGTCCGTCAAAACAAAATCGGGCACGATTTTTGCTTTGTTTTCATCCTGTGGGCCAGCGGCATTTGGTTTATTTTCTTCGGACATGATACCCTCCGCATTAGAAACATTTAAACTGCATTTACTATACCAAATTTATCACCTTATGTCAAGTTTTTATCTCTTAAACGCCATCTGGCTGACAAATTAAAAGTAAATCTTGACAAAAACATCTTTCTGTGCTATAATACTCTTATTCCAAAAATAAAGGAGGAAAGAAATGTTTAACAAAACCAAATTCAAAGAATATGTTACAAAAATTGATCAAAGAGTGTATGATTATTTGTCAATTGCATTGGATATGAATTCCAAATATAGAAAACATTATAAATTACAAACTCAAAGATTTTTAAGACGTTTTGATTCAGACAATAAAGATTCCAAAGAAGCTTTAAATGAAATGTCTCAGTTTATATTTCAAAATAATTTATTACCCAATTATTTTGAAGGTTTTGAGGATGTGTTATGCAGTCATCATCATTACCATATTTCCGCCGAAGATTTTGTTGTGCCCTTTTTGGTGTGGAATACTTTTAATGAAAAAGCACATTTACAACTCCACGAGCTTAAAAAGAAGCCTTACCTTGTAAGCAATATTTTAAGACACATTGCTCGATAAGAATATACACCAAAAAAGCCCCATCTAATTGACGGGGCTTTTTTGTATCCGTAAAGTTATTTTTCCAAAATAGCCACACCTGGCAAGGTTTTACCTTCCATCCATTCCAAGAAGGCGCCACCCGCGGCGGACACATAGGTCATATCGTTTTTAACGCCCGCTTTTTTCAAAGCAGAAACGGTATCACCGCCACCAGCCACAGATGTCAAAGCACCAGCCTTTGTTTGTTCGGCCACAACTTTGGCAATTTCATTTGTAGCTTTGTCAAACGGTTTGATTTCAAATGCCCCCACAGGGCCGTTCCAAATCAATGTTTTGGCGTTCTTAATTACATCGGCAAAAGCGGCCACAGATTTTTCACCAATGTCCAACAATGGCTTGCCGGCAGGCAAAGCATTGACATCGGCTGTGTGCGCTTCTTGACCTTCAGCAAAAGCATCAGCCCATACCAAATCAACAGGCACCACAATCTTACAATTTCCCGCATTGGCCAAGATGTTTTTAGCTGTATCAATCATATCTGGTTCCACCAAAGAACCTTCACCCATTGGAATTCCCTGCGCGGCCAAGAAAGTATGCGCCATACCCCCACCAATCAACAGGTAATCCACTTTCTTTACCAAGTTACCCAACAAATCCAACTTTGTGGAAACTTTGCTGCCGCCCACCAAAGCAACAGCTGGATGAACAGGATTTCCCAAAGCTTTGTCCAAAGCTTCCAATTCTTCCTGCATCAAGCGACCAGCGCCATTTGGCAACAAATGAGCCATTCCTTCTGTGGAAGCATGCGCACGATGTGCTGTTGAGAAAGCGTCATTGATATAGATGTCCATACCATGAGCCAAACTTTCGGCAAATTCACGATCATTAGCTTCTTCGCCCTCATAGAAACGCAAGTTTTCCAACAATACAACTTCCCCTGGTTGCATCGCGGCCACAGCGGCATCGCGGGCTTCACCAACACAATCATCAATGAATTTGACGGAAACGCCTGCGGCTTTTTCCAAAGCTGGTGCCAAGAAAGCCATAGAAAATTCTGGATTCTTTTGACCCTTTGGACGACCAAAGTGGCTGGCCACAACGGCTTTACCACCATGTTCAATAATGTACTTCAAAGTCGGCACAAAGCGATCAATACGTGTTGTATCTGTAATTTGACCATCCTTAGCGGGTACATTCAAGTCCGCACGAATAAACACTGTCTTACCATTAAAATCAAAATCATCCAAAGTTTTAAACATTTTTCTATCCTTTCTTTTGTTAAAATAAATCGTGCTTTTTGTTTTAGTCTTTTTTTTCCAAAAATGCAAGCAAAATTATCTGTTGCAAATACAAAATGATTTTGATAAAATAATGCCGAAATGGGTGATTCCCATCTCGAGGCCTAGAACACCTCCCAATTGATGTCTTGAAAGACATAAAATTTCCAACTGATTCTTATCTATCGGTTGGAAGATCGCAAAATAAGGGCAACCCAATATGCGATACTATTTTCAATTGATAGTGTTCTAGCTTCCAACCGCCTCTCATCAAGGCGTGTTTTTTTGTTATTGAAAGGAAGCGTTATGAAAAAAACTTGTTTAATCTGTTTATTAGGTTTAACTGCCTGCACTTCTCTAAGTGGTGTTGAAGAAGCTAAGTTGCATCAACTTGAAGCACAAGGAGTGACAACTGATCATACCGTTGGATACTACACCAAACCTGCATCAGTAGGCGGTGCCGCTGCATTAAATTTACTACCAGGATTTGGTAATTTTTACTTGGCTGCAGGAAATGGTGGACAATCTTCCCATTGGCTTTATGGATTTTTAAATCTTTTGTTTTGGCCAATTTCCATTATATGGGGCATTCCAGAAGCGGCAGTTGACGCCAATACCATAAATAAAAAAGAGATGTTGTATTATTATACCTACGACAAACAAGGTCAAAAAGATTTAAAAGAAGCTGGTATAACGCTAGATTAAAAAAACACCCCCGAGGGATCGGGGGTGTTTATTTTTTTCGCACACTTTTTTAAAAGTGATATTGCGCACTCAAACCAATACTATTGATTTGGGTCTTATAAGTACCGCGAATATGGGTTCTCCCCATTGTATTAGCTTTGCTATTCACACGGGCCTTATTCCAGAACATGTGGAAGTAGCTGGCATCAAATTGCCAATTTCCTTTCATGTAGCTGGCCCCAATGCTGGCAATCCAACGATTAGCATCCGGCACACGCGCCGTACGATGTTTTGGATCCTTTACGGCACCTTGGTCATAGGCCAATCCCGTGCGGAAAGTTAAGTTCTTGCAGTAATGATAATCTACACCGCCAGAAATTGTCCACGTATTGCGCCAATTTTCATCTACCTGCGATACACTGCCGCTTGCTGTTGACTTGATGGATAACAAATTAAAGCGGCTCCACCGCGTCCAACGGGCCATTGCGGACAATCCAAACTTACCCACTTCTTGATAAGCGGTAAATTGAAAATGCTCAGGATCAACCAACTTCGTGCTGCTGATACCCTCTAAAGGACCAGCCTGAGGATGTCGAATGTGATGTTTACCTTTGATCCGTTGCACCACAGGAGAACGATAGGCAACACCGAAACGTGTCGTCTTGGTCGGCGACAGCATAATACCCGCGTTCCAACCATGTCCCCAACCGTCCGCATTCATGTCGGATTTACCCTCTACTGCCACAGGACTCAATGTATTGGTCAAACGTGCTTCCATGCGTTCCAAAATGAAACCCGCACCAACGCTTAACCATTCAAGTGGCTTCCATGCCAATGTCGGATTGATATCAATGGCCGTAATTTCACTGACCAAAGAATGGGTACGACCAAACCAAGACTTGTTATAATATGTACCCAAACCAAATGGCGCATACACACCTAATCCGATTCGCCAATCTTTATACGCATACTGAGCAAAACCATGAGGAATTACCTTAAAGTTGCGCAACTTTCCCTTGCTGCCAACGCGTGGGCCATTATCCAAATGTCCATTCATATTGGAATGAATATCCATCGCCATTGCCCCCAATTGCATACCAGATTGTTTCAATGTCATACCGGCTGGGTTAAAAGCAATTGCCGAATAGTCATCACCAACGATACCAGCACCACCAAAGGCGCGACCCGCAGATGTCACCGAATATTCTTGCAATTGATAGCCACCAGCCCAAGAAGCCGTGGAAGCCAATAATAGGGCTGACAAAAACGTTAATTTAAGTTTCATTTTTTCTCCTTTCTTTACATTTTAATGACGTTATTATGACACTTTTATTACAAAAATCAAGAAAAAAATAACGGGGCATGAAAAATATTCAAAATACCCCGTTAAAAATACACATTAAATGCTATTTATTCTTTTTCTTTTGTGTTTTTCCTTGTTTGAAACCAAACATAATCCATTGTACGGCACAAGCAAGTATAAATGGCACATAAAATAAAAATGCCGCATATATTAAGAATGAAAATGCAGAAAAGTCAAAATAACTCACTTTCACCTTTTGAGCAAGATATTTACGGGCACTGTTACAACTTCCTGGATCTCTTAACTTGGAACAATCTGTGTGTTGTAAATCTTTTGTATGTTTCCAAGATCCAAATGTAGCACGCCAACGCTCAAAATCTGTTTCCAAATCACAAAAATTACATTTATATGGATAATTTTCAAAAACCAATCTTTGTTGCTTTGTGGATCCAAATACAACAGCATCACGCAAATTCGTGTTTTCGCTGACATACAATCTCGTTACCAAAAAATACATCGGAATGAGGGCCAACAAAACACCCAACACAAAACACATTCTGCGAGCGCCCTCATTTTTTAAATACGAGACGGACATGATATTTTTTAACAGCTTTTTCATTTTTCCTCCTTTTCTGTTTTTCCTAACATACAACACTTTACCCCTTGTGTCAACACACAAAAAACGTCCCCGATTTCTCGGAGACGTTTTTCCTGTTTTAAATCAATGATGATTACAACAATTTGCCCATAGCAACGGCTGTATCCAACATACGATTTGAGAATCCCCATTCGTTGTCATACCAGCTCATCACACGCAATTGCGTTCCACCCATCACCTTGGTACCATTGGCATCAAATGTGGAGGAGTGAGCATCATGTGTAAAGTCAATGCTGACCAATTTTTCGGCGTTATAGCCCAAAATACCTTTCAATTCGCCTTCTGCGGCGGCCTTCAAAGCGGCATTCACTTCATCAACGGTCACTTCTTTTTCCATAATGAAGTTGGCATCCACCAAAGACACATCTGGGGTTGGCACGCGAATCGACACGCCATCCAACTTACCAGCCAATTCCGGCATCACCAAACCAATGGCTTTAGCAGCACCCGTCTTTGTTGGGATCATGCTCATAGCGGCTGCACGAGCGCGATACAAATCCTTATGCAATTGATCCAAGATCTTTTGATCGTTGGTATAGCTGTGGATTGTTGTCATAAAGCCTTGTTTGATACCAAAAGCTTTCTGTAACACATAGACCACAGGGGCCAAGCAGTTTGTTGTGCAAGAAGCGTTGGACACAACCAAATCTTCGGCTGTCAATGTGTTTTGGTTCACACCATACACGATTGTCTTATCAGCGCCTTCACTTGGAGCAGACACCAACACACGTTTGGCACCAGCTTGCAAATGCACCATAGCTTTTTCTTTCGATGTAAAGATACCCGTGCATTCAAACACGATATCGATACCCAAATCTTTCCAAGGCAATTGTGTTGGATCTTTTTGAGCGATCACGCGGGTTTTCTTGTCCCCGGCCAACAAATAATCACCTTCGGCACGAATATCCATATCCAACTTTCTGTGGACAGAATCATATTTCAACAAATAGGCGTTTGCAGCGGCATCGCCCAAATCATTAATGGCAACGATATCCACATCATCGCGGCCGGATTCCAACCAAGCGCGATACACCAAACGGCCAATACGGCCAAATCCGTTAATAGCAACTTTTACTGTCATTTTTTATCCTTTCATAATTAAACACACGACTTCAAAATCGTGATTTCGATATAAGCACATTTTGAATAAAAAAGCAAGCACTTTTTATTCGAACATTCGAGTTTTAAAAATAAAAAATCCCCACCAAGCCGGTGGGGATCTTTAACTATCTACATTTTTTTATTCCCCAAGGCCACTCCGCCGTCTGGCCATTGGAACCTTTGACACATTTTTCTTTTGTGCATCACGTGACGCTTTAGATTTTTCGCCCCCAACAATACAATCACCATGACCTTCATCAATCAATTCTTCTCTTGCTTTTATAAGCTCTCTTGTGTCAAAGCACCCATATTTTACGGGATCACAATCATGAAGCAATAATTGTTTATACACATCCCTCTCGTCTTTAAGTGTACGTCCACTCCGCCCCAATGCGGACAAAAAACAACTGGCATCAAACTTTTGCTTATCAAAGGCGGCGCTTTCTAATGCTACATCCAAGAAAGGACGAAGGGCATTAAATCCGGCAAAATAACCTATCAACGGATTTCTATCATTTGGTAAATGCGATGTAAGATCTGCCTTAGGAACATCCCCTTGCTTAGCATTCAAAATTACCTTAAATACATTGCGGAAAAAATCTTTTTCTTGTCCTAGATCTGCGCGATAGAATCCACATAAAAACTGCTCCAACAAAGACTCGAGGTCATCTGGAGTCC
>Ga0310690_10002319_pt1 | contig 31303 bp, 53 predicted proteins | sample AusTroGonzalo_MG_2_FD_207661 | JGI IMG/M metagenome (GOLD analysis project Ga0310690, IMG submission 207661) | Bovine rumen microbial communities from tropical cattle in Woodstock, Queensland, Australia - Gonzalo_04 (v2) (version 2) | ecosystem: Host-associated > Mammals > Digestive system >...
TTAAATATAAAAATTCCTTGTTTTCTATTAAAAAAACAAGGAAGAAAAGGGGTTCTTATGATGAAAAATACACTATTTCTTTATGATTATCTTTTTGCGATTTTTTCCCCGGACAAACGAAATGTGAATCCATTTGTTATATTCATTTATAAGTTGGTCGTATTCGATTTTGGAGCTTTGAATGATATTAAAAACAGCATTTACACTCAGCCCCGGAACGGTAAAATCGACCGCCTGCCCTTTTTTGTGCTGAGAGTTGACATCTCCGCCGACGATTTTGTTCAGCTGTTCATTTCTGAAACCCGAAGAAATTATCATCGGTTTTTCGAGAATATCGCGGACAGGCTGAAGGCAGAAAACGATTAAATCGAGCATGCAGTCAAGCGAGTTTATATCGGGCATGTTGTTAATATTATGCTGTATTGCCTTCTCTGAATGTATGAGCTCCGAAAGTTTGAAGTTTAATTTTTTCATTTTTCTTCTTCCAACCTGTCGATTCTGTGATGCGCGGACTTGACTGACTGTTCATTAATTGCCATACGTTCCAAAACGGAATTATATCTGCGCATATCCTCTTTTAATTCCTGTTTATCCTGCCGTAAAGTTTCTTTCATTTCTTCTTTGTCTTGTTTGAGGGCATCTTTCATTTCTTCGACCTGTTTTTCGATGTTTCTGATTGTCGAAACGTAAATGCCGACGAAAAAGGCGAGAATGAGAAGCTGAACGATTAAAGAGATAATAAATTCGGTTCCTATGCTCATTTTTCTTCTTTCCACCCCTTTTTATTGAAATACTTCTGAAAGACGTCAACGGCGAAGCTCATGATGTTTGCCTTGATTGTGTTTGTTCCGTTATTTTTGATTATTTCCCGAAAAATCAGACTTGTTAAACGTCTGTATTCGTTCATTGTCAAAGAACTTTTAAAGAAATTTTCTGCCATAATTTTATGCTTAAATTCGAGCATAAAATCGTGAACCATTGAAGCAAGCAAAAAATCGTTGTCGGTTCTTGCGCCGATTAAGCGCCATAAAAAGCGGGGAATGTCTGCCCCGTTCCAACAATACCCGTTATGAATAACAAAATCGAAGCTCCTTTCGCTTGTCTGAACGACAACGCTGACGGAATTTTCGAGAATAAACGGAAATTTTTTTTTGCGCTCGATTAAAGCGGAGCTGTCACCAAATTCAATCACTCTGACCGAAACTTCAGGGCAGGGGGAAAAGAAAATTTGTTCGATTGTTTCTTTTTTCACTTTATCAAATCCTTCAGAAACAAATATGCCTCTTTGAGTTCGGGAGCTTTTTGGATTAAACGCTCAAAATCGGCCTTCAAATCCGAAATGATTTCTTTCATTTCTTTGTCAATGTGAGTTTTGCCGAAATAGGCTTTAATTTCTTTGACGATTTTGTTGACCTTGTTAAAAATTTTGATTTTTCTGAAAATGTTCATAATTTCGCTCCTTATTAACGTTTTTTTGTTGAAATGTTAATTATTTTCCTCAAATTCTTTATGCTCGAATAAATAATCGAGCTGTTCTGATGTATAGCCGAGCATTGCGCCTATTGAATTGATTAAAGGGTTTCCTCTGAAATAATCGTTTGCATAGTCAAATTCAATGAGGGCTTCGGTGGATTGAATCTGCGCTCTTAATTGTTCCGGAGTGATTCCTTTGTCTCTGTAAAGTGCAAGAAAAACCTCTCTTTTTGTCAGAGAAAGCATATCAAGTCTTTCTCTTTCCTGCTCTGCCTGTTCTTCTGCCGTATAACCCCACGCTTCAAGCTGTGTTTTGGTTTCTTCGACTTTATAATTGTGAGCGTTTGCCATACAGACAAAATCGAATTTTTCTTTTTTTGAAAAAGGTTTATTTAAAATTTCTTTTATTTCCATTTTTTACTCCTCTTCTAAATATCCTTCAACTTTCCAACGTATCGGAATTGCTACAGAGCCACTTTTAATTGAAAAACCTGTTTTTGAAGCATTGACTAATGACATATTTTGAACTGAAACGCCGGCGGAATTAAATGAGTTGGTCGTTCCCCAAACCAAACCAACATAATAATTTGTATCTTTAAAGGTATTTGTAAAATGGATATTTCGTTCTCCGGCCGTTCCCTCGGTTTCCCCACGTTCCTCACACCATAAGCCGACATAATTTCCTGTCTGAGGGTCGTATTCTCTGAAAATTTTATATCCTGCCGTTCCGTTGTTCCCGAGTTCAATTAATTTTCTGAAACCCGAGGTATTTGAAACATTTGATAAATCTTTGTCAGCTTTTCCGTTCAAATCAGTTGCGATTTCGTCAATGTCAACCTGAACGGCTGTTTTTGCGGTTGTTGCAACAACAATGTAGTAATAACCGTCTAATGCTGTCGTGATAGCCGATAAATCCGCAATAATTCCCGATTTTGTGCCGTCTGTGGTAATGCCCAAAGTTTTTGCCGTAAAGGCGTTTTGGGTTGTAGTTGCTGTTCCGACAGCTTCGCCGTATTTTCCCTGATTTACATGAAGATAATAATTCGCCGCATCCAATGCTCCGTTATTTGTCCCGTCGGTTATACCGATAGACATCCCGTTACCTTTGGCAGGAACTGAAGCATTTAACGAAGTATAAATTTTATTACTGTATTTCGGAAGTCTGACTTTTGCAGGGGTGTTTCCCGATTCTGCCGTATAAACGAATTTACCGCAAACCCCGTTTGAGGAAACGGCGCTCTGCCAATTCGCTTCAGTGGTAAAAATTGAAGTGTAATCACCGCTGTCATAGAGGTCGCCGATATATTCAACGAAATCGGCATAACTGCCTGAACCCGACAATTCCGCACCGTCAAGCAGATGAAGTCCTGAATCCGTCAGTTCAAACGGTGAAAAAACAATTTCCCCGATGTTTCTCAAAATGGCTGAAATTGTTCCGTCGTTGGCGACATTGATTCCGTCGCCGATTTTGACACCGCCTATTGTCGAATCTGTCGCAGGGCTTTTGGTCATGTAGGTCGATTTGATATTGTTTCCGTCCTCGTCGCCTTTGGCTCTCGGCGCCCGAATTTCATATTCGGTATTGTTTATTTTTATTTTTTCTAAATAGTTTGTCATAGTTTCCCCCCTCAAGATGATAGTGAAGTAAAGGTCAGAGTTTCGTTGGCGTATGAAACAGACCAGCTTCCTAAGGCCTTCATAACACCGTCAGAATCAACGGAAGTGGTCCTGCCGTCAGACTTGACCACTCCCACTCTTTGTGAGCTCGCATTATTTACATAAGGAATATAATATTTGTTTGTGTTCGGATTCTTTAATAGAGCTCTGTTTTGCTCAATAAATAATGACATTTTTTATTCCTCTTAGTCAGCAATTTCAACGAACGACAAATAATTCATATCGTTTGTGAACGAAGAAACATTTGTCGGTTTTCCGGTTAAATCGGAATAAGCTCCCGAAGTTGCAACAGTTGCCAAATTCGGGAAATCGGTGATTTCAGATTTTGTATGAGTATGAACAGCTGAAGCATAAGAGCCTGAAGCCTGTTTTCCGTCGAGTGCTTTTTCGAGTTTTCCGATTGCAACTCTAACGCTGTCAGAACCCGATACAGCCGAAACGGAAGAAGCCTTTGCATAACTTGTCATTAAATCGTCGGTTAAGTCTGACAATTTTGTCGGCAAATCTGAAGTCTGCGCATATCCGGTTAAATCTGTTCTTGTGCTTCCGATTTTTTCAAGAGCATTATTTGCAAGAATGTATTCGTCATAAAGGTCGCCTGTTGCGCCGTCATTTGCAAGAATCATGTAAATTGTGTTTTCGTCTGCGTTTGAAGCTGTCGGAAGCGACTGAACAATGCTTCTTTTAAGATGGCTTGCATTTGCGACTGCTGTTGAAATTGCGCTATCTGTTTCGGTTTTTGTGTAATAAGAACCGAGAGACTGATGTGAACTTATAACAGTTCCGAGGTCAACAACTCTGTTTGCATCAGGGGTAAGGTTTGAACCGTTCATTTTGATTGTGACGATTGTGTTTTTCTCTGCATCGGCGGGAACATTGCCCAAATTTCCGCCCGAATTGTTTGTGACATACTTTGCGAGAGTGTTAGGATAATATTTTTTGGTTGGGTTTGTAGGGTTATCCACGATTTGAACGTGTTTTGCCGTAAGACTTGATAAATCAGGTGTGGTCATTTTTTTGTATCCTTTCTATTTACTACTCATTATTGTTTGTTGCCTGACTGAAAGACAGACATTCGCTCTGATACTCAATATTCCAATTGTTAATTGAGCCGACCTTCGTGTTTACTTCGTTGACTGCGCCGACGAGAGAACCTTTTTCTGTCGTTGACAGCGTTGAAGGTTTGCCGACAGCAGTGTCGATTTTGTTGAAATTATTGTTTAGCGCAGTTTGAATGTTGAAGGTCTGAGCGCCGTCAGTCTGAGGGTCATATTCAAATAAATCAAGATTTTCAGTTGTTGAAGACATTATTTTTTCCCTTCTTTTATGCCGTTAAAACCGAACCAAAGGCGAAATCGTCAATTTCGTGTGCCTGAAGCTCGTCAAGTGTCATAACATTGTGAATTTCGCGAATTAAAAGGTATCTGTAAAGCAGTTCATAAGCCAAATGCGCAGGTTTGATTTCGTCAACCGCATTTTGAAGCGCTTCCAAATCTTCGGGAACTCCAAATTCCCCGACGAATTTTATTTTTATTTTGCCGTTCAGAAAATCGACAACTGTTTCGCCGTTTTTCCAAGAATCGCAAACTCTCTGAAGCAAAACGACACAATTTTTTCCTTTTCCGCGCCATTTTGCTTTGATGTTCGTTCTTCTCTCTTCGAGTGTAGCTCCGCTTCTGACAGTGATGACAAGGAATTTTTCAAAGAACCGACAGCTCTCTTCACTCATTCTGTCAAAGAAAAAATCTGATTTAAGTTCGTCACTCAACTCGTCAATTCTCTTAATTTCACCGTCAAGCGCACCGAAAAAGCTGATATAAAGCGGGTCTTTTCTCAAAAATCGGCAGACAAGTTTCAGACAATATTTTTCAAAGTCCATTTTTTTAATCCTCAAAAGTGATAGTCAAACTTTGAAGAACGGGAACTTCCGCACTTGTTGAAGTTTCCGAAAGAACAATGTTTGAAGTGCTTCCGTTGACGAGTAAATCAGAATAATCAATAACCCCGTCCGAATCAAGAATGTAGTTCCCGATTTTCGCATAAGAAACATAATTTTGCTTAAATGATATTGATTTTAAATACTCGGTGATTTTGTTTTCGACGTTTTCTCTGACCTCGGCTTCGGTGTAGGTCGTTGCTTTTGTCGCTGAAAAAGTGATTGTGAGGTTTTTTGCCGTTGCACTTTCGGCGAAGAAATAAGCTCCCATAGGCGCACTTCCGTTTCCGCACCCTTGGCCGACATTCACTCCGTTTATTGTTTCATAAGGGTCAATTGTCGTCTGAACGGTGTTTAAAAGAGTAGCGTTTGCGGGTTTTCCTTCGTTGTCGATAATTAAAGCGCTGACTGTATTTTCGCCGTAAGGTAATGATTTAATTTTGCAATCTCCGACACCCGGAATTGATTTAACCTCTTTTTTGTACCATGCACGATTACCCGACACGATAGGTTCTGTGACATCTTCAATGTATCGTTGCCAAAGTTCGTCTTTTGTTTCGGCTTCATATCCGCCCGAAAAAGCTGTTTCGTTGACAACAGCAGTAAAATTGCCTTTGTAGGTGATAAATTCCGTAATTTGTCCCGCAATGACGTTCCCGACTGCGCCCGCGCTTAAACATTCGGCGCTGACTTCACCGCTTTCTTCAATTGTTTTTGTTTCGGTTGCTTTAAACTGCAGTCCGTCAGGAGTTTGAAAAATGTCCCCGGTGTGGACGGTGTCAGAGCCCGTCAGTTTCAGAGTGCCGACAGAATAAGTCGCTGTTTTAAATATTATTCCCCTCAACTGATAAACGAGGTCTATCATGTCCTCAAGCTCGAGGTTCCTTAAATCCTGCCAAGTTGTGATATATTCAATTTTGTCCTGAACGTATTTTAAAGCCGTTGCAACAGCTTTTGTCCATTCCCAAAGGTCCGTCCCTATCGTTTTTTGGTATTCGTCAGAAATTTCCGATAATATATCCGCCTGAATTTCTTCAATTGCTTTAAATGAAATCGCCATTTTCAACCTCTAATTTTACTTTGCTGTCATCTTTGAGCTTAACTTCAATCTCCCCGTTTAAAACCCCGTCTTTTGCGCTCATATTGAAATAAGTTATTGTTTCAATTGCGGGGCAGAGAAGAAGTCCTTCCGTTGAACAGCGCTCAAACTCTGATTCCTCATAGCCGTTGTTAAGGTATTTTTGCCCGAAAATTTCGTCAAAATTCGTTCCGAAATCAGTTCCTTTATAGACTTCCACCTTATTTTTGAAAATTTTATAAAATTTGATTATCCACTGTTTGACGGCTTCAAGTCCTGATATATAAACAATTCTGCCGTTTTCAATGACCGTTTTGTTATTGTCAAAATCAAATTTTGGTATTTTATAAAAATCAGAATCTTCTTCAAGCAAAGAAACATCAATATTCAAACTGTCGTCGTCCTGAGGAAACATTTTAAATTACCTTGTCTAATAAAATATATTTGCCGTACATATCGCCTAATGGCGCAAGAATAACTTTGTCGCCGACTTCGATTTCGCATTTCAGCGCCAAAAGTTCAGCGTTGATTTTTTCAATCGCCTGAGAAAGATAATCAACCGCCGAAGGCATTGAGCAGGGCGAACCCGTAAAAGAATGAGTTTCGCTGACTGATTTTGCGTTTTCGATTAACGAGGGAACATCAGAGGACAGCGCCGAGGTTTTGTCTATGTTGCACCTGAAACGAAACTGCTCAGAAACAAAAAGGTCGTTCCCTTCGCTGAGAGTGAACGCTCCGCCCTCTGTCGTAACTTTCAGAGGTTCAATTGAGGAAACAAAGCCGAAAACAACTTCTTTAAGGTCTGTCGGATTATCTCTCTTTTTTATCTCTTTGGCTAAAAATTTTGAAAAACTATACTGTTGGCCCATTAAGAATAAAGCTCCATTGCGCAATTTACGGTATGAACACCGTTTTCGATTTTATGACTTGATGTTTTGACGAGATAATCGCCGACAATGTTTGTGACAGTGTCTCTAATCGGAATAATTACACCCTTTTTTATCCTGTCCTCGCCGAGAAATTCAACATTGTTAATAGTTGTTGTAGTGCGGTTTTTCTCGATTAGTTTATTTGCCGTAATTATTGAATAATTTTTTGCGGTTTGGTCGGGAACAACAACTTCCTGCAATAATCCGTATTTACCAATCGAAGAAGGGTCGCCACTATCTGAAGCAATTATAAAATCTTTATCGCCCAAATAAATTCTTATTCGGTTTTTTAATTCCTGCATACTCGCTGAAATTTTTATATTTCCGAGATTTTCAGCCGAATTAATTGTGAAACCTTTTGCTAATTCCCCTTTTAAATCGGTCAGTTTATAGACAGGTTTGATATCAACAACCCCGAGAGAACAGTCAACGACATATTTGTTTCCTGTTTGTGCGCTCGATAGTTCGAGTAATTTCTGTAATATTTCTTTGACTGTTTTCTTTTTAAACGGTTCATCAACCGTTCCTTTTATTTCCTGAATTGTTCCGGCGGGAATTTGGACGGACAACAAAAGTCTTTTGATTTCGCTTTCAATTTCGCCTTTTGCCTGAAATGAAATTTCATTTTTTCCGAGATAAAATCCGTAGTCATAGGCAATGTAGTTATAAGTCAAATCTCTGTCATAATCTAAGTCGGTGATTATTCCTTTAAAAACTTTTTCGCTTCCGTTGTTTAAAATAAACTGACGGCCGAGATTAAATTTTGTTTTTGAACTAAATTTGATTATTGTTGAATAGGTTTCAATATCATCTGACCATGAAAATGAACCAAATTTTTCAAATTTCGTTTTATCTATTGTTAAGAAATAATCGTACATATCTTTAAACTCAGAAAAAAATGCTTTATAATAAATCAGGTGGTTCTTATGTTCAAAAAAATATTCTTAATTTTATCTGTTCTTTTATTCTGTCCTCTTTGCTTTGCAGGGCAGGCTTCAAACGTAACCATTTCACCTGTTATGATTCAACAGCAAAATAATTCTGCTCCTTCAAAATATTCGCCCGATATGGTTAAATATTTTGGGAAAGAATATCTTTATTTTTATTTTTCTCTTCCACCGGAACAAAGAACGGATGATGCAATTAACAGTTGGGGAAAATACGAAAGAAACGAAATTAGTTGTTTCAACTCTCAGTATAAACCCACTTCGACAATTTATCCTTTAGTTCCAAAATGGCAACAGGATTTAGCTGATTATTATGATACTTTGCCGACTGAATAATTCTACTTTGGCTTAAATTCTGTCAGCTTAATTCTGTATTCAATATCTTTTGCACCATTTTCGATAAATTCATATTCATCAACCGAAACAAGTTCGTTAAAAACTGTTTTCTTCGTATCTGTCGTAATTACACAGCGAAGAGGCTGAGAAGTGTCCTGTTTTGTTTTGATGAAGGTGTGAATTATCCAACCGTTTCGCACGGCAAAAGGCTCGGCAAAATCATAATCTTTGTCAACGGGAAAAACAGACGACCACTGAACGCTTTTGTTTTTCTTTATGCCAAAAATTCTGTAATAGGCTTTTGTTGTTTTAAAATCACTGTTTTCGCTCTCTGTCAGAACTTTTAACCCGTTCGGAACAATGGGAACGACAAGAGGGAAAAGTCCCGCTTCATCTGTCAGTGTTATGTGCATTCCCATTGTTTAAAGTGCTCCTAATTCTGCTTTTAGTCTCATTGTGAATTTTCGCTCCAAATCATCAAGAAAACGGCTGTCGCCTAAAATATCACCGTAAAAATTAACATTTATGATTTTGTTTGAATTTGAATTGTCGTTATTTGAAACGGAAGAAGAATAATTTTTGTTTTCTTCCTTTGTGAGAACTCTCTCGCCTCTGTGAAGCTCTGCAACATATCCGTCAAACGGAACATTGTTCAGACCGCCTGCGTGTGAGCCGTCAACTTTGACCCTTTCCCCCGTCTTTTTTCCGTTCAGACCGAGAAAAGATTTGACCCCGTTTATCGCCTTTTCAACCCATTCAACAATGTTTTGCCAATTTTTAATTAATTGAGTTGTGAGGAAAAGCAGAGGGTTCATTGCAACAACTGCCTGACCGATACGGGAATTTGAAAGCCAGTCCCACGCCCTTTTGACAGCTTCGACGACCTTGTCCCAATTCTGCCAAAGCAGAACAAGAACGCCGATTAATGCACCCACACCGACAGCGATTAACCCGATAGGGTTTGCAATCATTAGAGCATTCCAAATGCCCTGAACAATATTAACCGCCTCAATTGCTTTTGTGAGAGTATTAACTATGGCAATTGTTTTTGAAATTGTCTGATAAGCAACAAATGTCGCCAAAACAGCCGTTGCAATCGGAATGAGCCAATTAATATTATCGGCCAAAAATTTCACGGAATTTGCAATTCCCGAAAGTATCGGGGTTACTGTCGCCTTAATTTTCGGAAGGTTCGAGATGATTTTGTCTGCGACTTCCTGAATTGTCGGCATTAATTCAGATGCAATTTCAAACCCGAATGCCTGAAAACTTCTCGAAATGTCGTCAAAAGTGTCCTGCATTTTAACCGCGGAATTGACGGCATCATCACTCATTCCGAGCCCTAATTCTTTGTATTTTTTCTGAAGCTCGTCAACCGATTTTGCGCCTTGGTTTAAAAGGGGCATTAATTCTGAACCGCTTTTGCCGAAAAGTTTATTTGCGAGGGTTGCTTTTTGCGCTCCCTCGGGCATTTTTTGAAGTGCAGAAATGCACTCTTTTAAAACCTGTTCCTGTGATTTCAGTTTGCCGGATGAATCCTTGACCGAGACACCCAAAGATTTAAACAGAGCAATTGAACTTTTGTTTCCGTTATTTGCTCCGCTCATTGCATTCGAGAGCGTTTTCATTCCGCCCTGCAGAGTGTCAATGCTCATGCCGTTTTGGGAAAGAATATAATCGAGCTCCTGATAGCCTTCACGCGATAAACCGAGTTTTTGGCTCATTTTGTCAATTTTATCGCCCGCTTCAATTGTGTTTTTAACCATTAAAGCAGTCGCACCGGACACAGCGCTTATTCCGACAACCGCAGTTGTGCAGGCGGTTTTAAACCCCTGCGAAAATTCTTTTGATACCTGCTGAATCTGTTTGTTTGCCCGTTTGAGCTCTTTTTCCGTTATTCCGATATTTTCGGCAATTTTTTTGAGCTGAGGCGAACATTTATCCTGCAGGGCTAAAACTATTCCGATTGTCTTTGACATTTTTAATTAATTCCCAAAAGTTTCTTCTGACGTTCGATTTCAAGAAGCAAACTTGCCTTCAAAAAGTTTCTTGTCACTTCGCTGTTTGCGAAATCATCAAGTCCGATTTGAATTGTTCCTTTAACCATAAAGAAAGACAGAGCGTATAAATCGCTGTCTTCCTGAATTACTTTTTTAGGGTGTTAAAATCAACCCTCTCAATGAAGCCGTAAATCATCAAAATTTTGTTTCCGAGCTCCAAAATTTCTTTGAGATTTGATTCAAAAACCAAATCAACAATATCATAGGGCTCAGTCGGTTTGAGTTCCTGATGAAGCTCTTTTTTCTGAAAGAGAGGACAGCTCTCATAAATGAGTTTCTGATAGCTTTTTATTTGCCCGAGTTCCTGCGCTTCCGACAAAAGAACAGCGATTTTGTCGGGATTAATCTTTTTAATCTCGATGTCGCCGTTCAGAAAATCAGAGTGATAAACCATTTCAAGAGGCTTTATAACCTTCTTTCGCTCTAAAATCTTTTCTACCGTTAATTTTTCCATAATTACCCCTTTTTAATAAAGAGAAGAGGAAGTTTCGGGCAAAAAGCCCGAAAACTCTCATTCTCTCTTTTGTCAATTGACATATTCTCTGCCGTCGCAGAGGTTATATAAGACTTTCCTGCTTCGTTAGCTTCGCTGTAGGCTCGGTTAGTCTGTATATTCCGCTTTAACCGCTTTGAAATTGTAGGTTTCCTCGATTAATTTTTTTGTTTCAAAGTCTATTAAAACAACTTCGTCGAGTGTTACTCCCGTACAAGCGAGCCTTGTCTGTTCGTCAGCATTCGGGTCTGACAGCGTGCCGACAAGTCGCATCGAAGGAAGTTTCAGTTCGTTCGCGCCTTTTAAAAATTGCTTTGCAATGTCAAAATTCAGGCGGTTTAGTGAAAATTCGCCTTCGATTTCGAGCCCGACAAGAACTCTTGATTTGCCGATAATGTTACAATTATCGTATTCCTCATAAACAGGCTTTGCCGTCGCTTTGAATTTTTTGACGTTGGCAAGCTCTGTATCAACGCCGTCAATGTTGACATACAAAGCGCCGAAGGTTCCCTGCAGGACTGTTCCTGCTTCAATATCGTTTGGCATAATAAATTTACTCCTTTAATTAGAACATTTTTACAGTCATCTTCATTGATTCGATAGCATCGAGGAATTTAACGTCTGCGAGAGGCAGAATATAATCGCCGAAAGTATTGTTTCTGACTTCTTCATCTGTCCATTCCTCAGCTTCGCTCTTGCCCGAGGCAAGCCACATTGCGCGCTGTTCTTCAACGTCTGTCTGAATGTTGTTTGCATAATTCGGGTCAAGAACTCCCATTTTTTCAAGTTCTCTGAAATAACCGTATTTGCAGGCATCAAAGAATAATTGCTGATTTTGGCGTTTATTTTTGTATTTGCCCTGATAGGACTTCTTAAACGCTGTTCTTATGTCGGTTGAAACTCTTCCTTTGCATTCCGCAATTGTGATTTTCTTCATGTCCTCGGTCTGATTTTCGCCGACTGTTGTCAGAGAATTGAAACCGTTTGCAAAACGGACATATTCGACATCCTCGTCGTATTCAAGGAAGCATGTCCCCTCTGCATAGCTTGAAGGCTCTGTGCAGTTTGAATATTGTTCTGCCATACTTGCGCCCATAATTGAACGTGTATAAGGACAGCCTGCGATTTGTCCTGTTATATACGGCAAAAGCTCAACCGTTGTCTGTGTCGTTGTTCCGTCCGCCAAAACAGCTGAAGGGGTGACAAAATTGACAACAAATTCGCTGTCCTTCGGAATGTTATAGACAACCGAGAATTTTTTGTTTGTGTGAGAATATGCGGCGACTGTTGCCTGTAACCCTGCTTCATCAGAAAACATCCAATCAAATTTTTGAACGGCTATCTGTGAAGCAACATCATCCATATCTGTTTTGGTCTGAAGAAGAATAACTTTTCTGACGTTCCCTTTGAAAATATCAATGACACTCTGTTTGAGCGTTCCTGATATGTCGGTTATTCCGACCGGGGAAGAATATGTTTTGATGTCGTAAGCGCTTGAAAGGCTTGTGTCTTTGTGAATGAAAAGAACTCTGCCCTTAGGCTGAACCTTAATTACAGATGACGCCAATTTTTCAAAGAGAATCTGAATTGTAGGCGTAACATCTTGGCGTGTTGTTGTCATATTTTTAACTCCTTATTCTGTGATTTCATTATCCATTTTTAATTTTTGCATCTTAACAAAATCAGAATCGTCATCAGGTATTATCTGAGCAAATTCAATTGTAATTGTCGTTTGCAAATAATATTCTTCCTCGTTCAGCGAACTTTCAACGTCAGAAATCAATGCAAATTTCGTTTTTTGTCCGTCCGTGACAGATATTTTTTTGTCTGAAAGCTCATTCAGTCCGTTTTTCGCCTGAAGAAGCTCCAAAAGTTTGTTTTCCTCGGCAAAATATATGATTTCAAAAACGTTTGTTATTTGTTCGATTTTGGGAGCTGTTTTGGTCCTGTTTTCGCTGACAAACCTCAGATAATAGCTCGGTCGGGTGATATTTTTGATGTCCTTAATCTGAACGGTATCATTCGGAAATTTCCCTTCGAGAGAAGCTCTCAAACCTTTGTATATTTTAATTGTGTCTATCATATTTCTGTCGTTTTATCAAAATATTCAAACATAAACTTTTCAACATTGTCTTCAAATTCGGGCAGAAATTCGATTTCCGCTTGTTTGAAAACATATTTGCCCGAAACAAATTTCAGCGGTTTCCCTTTGTGGTCGGTCATAACATGCCCCTGTTCAATTAAATGAGCATGACGGGCTCCGTTATAAACTCTGATGCAAAGGCTCTCATCTCTTTTATACTTTTTCCCGACTTTGAATTTTTTGTGATAATTAACGGATTTGCCTTTATAATTGACTTTGGCTTCGCCCTTTTTGACTTCTCTGTTTGCCGTTTTCTGAACCTGTTTTTTGAAATTCTGCGCATTTTCGCTCAGAAATTTATTTGTTTCTTCGGGGAAATCTGCCTGAATTGACCTGAAAAGCTCCTGCTTAAATTCCGATAACTGATTAAAAAGAAATCCGTCTGACATTTCCTATTTCATTTCATGCACAAAGACCTGAAGCTCAATGTGTCTGAACCCTTCATCAAGCGTGTAGTCAATTTCAAATTTTGTATTTCCGATTTTTAAATAATTCCACTTTGGCAAAAGCTCGGGAAAATTATAAAACGGATAAGAAATTTTGTGTGTCGTCTTTTCGACAACTGTGTCGGCAGGCCTGTTTCCGCTAAGAAGAGAGCCTATTCTCGTTTCGATTTTTGCAAAAACACTTTTGACTTTTCGCTCTTTTATGACTGCTTCGCCCAAATCGTCCGTTTCTTCGGTTTTGTATTTTTCCCAAATTTCAACGGGTTTGTTATATTCGCCTCTATTCATCAGCCTCGTCCATTTCAATAACGCTGTAACCGCCGTTGTTTCCGACAGGATAGGTGATGTCTGAACCTCTCATCTCAATTGTTTTTATCAGTGAAGTCAGCGTATAATCATTTTCAACTCTGTTTTTATCGGACAAAAATTCCCGATTATCGAAGAAATGCTGTGTCAGATACTTCAATAACTGCTCATAAAGTCTGTCGCCTTCCTGATAGGGAACACCCGTCTTTTGATAAGCGAAAGCAAGCGCCGTTTCATAAGCGCTCTGAAGGTCTGTGTCCTCAGAGGAATAATCTATTCTTAAAAATGCTTTGATGTCGTCTAAATTCATTTATTAATACCCTTAATGAAGTGTACGAAAAATTCGTACACTTTATAAAAATACTAATCTGCCAAAATCAACGCTTTCAGCTGTGCTTTGGTTGCATTTGCATCATAGGTGATTTCGAGAACGTCGCAGAGTGTCTGAAGTTCTGCTTTTGTGAAGTTCTCGAGGCTGTCTTCGGTAATTTCCGCCGTAGAAATTGCCGTTGTTACGTCCTCTGCCGAATCACTTTCTTCAACTGTCAGCCCTAATTTTTCAGCAACGGCTGTCAGTTCTTCAAGTGACGGCTCCACATCAGCAGGGACTATGATTTTTTTAAATATGCGAATGCTTCAGAGAAGGTCGGTTTGCCGTCAACAATTGCATAGCCCGTGTAATCGGTCTTGGCGTATCTGTTTTGGTCCTGAGTTAAAACAACGATATCTTTGTTGAAATTAACTACATAGCCTTTTTTGAAGTCGCCTAAAAGCAGGCAGTTTGCAGGAATTGCATCTTCTTCAACAACAGGAACCCCGTAAATTCTTCCTGTGAACTCGCCTGTCGGGTCGGGAACAAAAATCGGTCTGCCTGTTGAATCCTGAATGCCTGCAATGAAGTCCCAAATAAATTCTGCTTTTGCATAAAATTTCTTGTTGTAACCGCTCTTAATTGAGCCTATCATATCTCGCAAAAGTTTTTCTTTGGCCTGTGATGTTGCATTTGAAGCATAAGTTGAAACTCTCGGTGTGTTTGTTTCTGCTTCGAGTGCTGTTACAACTCCGAGAGGCTGAGCTTTATGAGTTTGGTTTCCGGAAGGAACACCCAAACCGTTAATAACAGCATTTGCGAGTTTATCACCCATTTTTTCAACAATTTTATTGATGACATAATCCATAAAAGCGGGTGTTGCCATTTCCTTGAGATTGAAGGAAAGAGTGATATTTGCTTTTAAATCGTAACCAAAAAGGTTAATTTCTGCAGTTGCTACTGAAGAATCAGTTGTGTCTGTTGCTTCATCATAAAAAGCGGTGTTGTCTGTGAAGTTTGCGACGGGAAGAGTTAAATTGCCCTTAACGTTCATGATTTCAACATCTTTTAAAACTGCGTGTGTTTCGCCGAGTTCTTCAAAGATTTTGTTCATTGTCGTTTCGGGAATGACTGCGCTGTTGCCTGTTTTGGTTACGGCTGAATTTTGAACATTGTATTCGTTAAATACACTCTGTTCTTCTTGTGATAAGTCTTTGCCCTGAATGTATTTTGCAAAAACTTCGTCATAGGTGATTTTGTTTTCTTTTTCCATTAGTTGTACTCCTTCTTTATCTTTTTGTTCATTGACAATTCCATAATTAATTTTTTGCATTTCGCCTATTCTGTTAAGAATTTCGTTTGCCTGCTTTGAATTTTCGGCATCCAAAACTTCTTTTTCAAGTTCGTTTGCCTTGTTAAGTGCTTCTTCACCCTTGCCGTCCGCAATAAGGTTTTCGATTTCAAGCACTTTTTCGTCGTAGATTTTTTTGTCCATAGTTTTAAATCCTTTCCTTTAAACTACTTATTTTTTTTCGTGCATCTTCAAGTGCCTGAATATTTGCACTTGTTTTATCCTTAATTTCTTTCGGAATGTTAATAAATTCATTGTTTAAACCGCAATAAGCGACGGCTTTTTTCTCGCTCTCGACGGTTATGTTTCTGAAAAGCCCTGCTGAAGCCTCGGCGCTCAGCCAAGTTTCATTTTTCATCATTTCGGAAATCGTTTCGGCCGAAATGCCGTCAAGCAAATGTTCCGAATAGACATTCAAAATGCCTTCTTCGATTCTGTCCAAATCGTCAGCTGTCTTTCTTAATTCGTCAGCGTTGCCGATTATCGCCTGAAAAGGTTTATGTATCATCAGGTATGAGTTTGAAGGCATAATAATTTCGTCACCCGCAAAAGCAATGACGGAAGCAATCGAGCCCGCCAAACCGTCAACATAAACGGTTTTATGCCCCGAATATCTTTTGAGTTGGTTATAAATTGCAAAACCTGCAAAGACATTACCGCCACAGGAATTGATATAAATGTTTAAATCTTTTCCCTCTTCATTTTTTAAAAATTCTGCAATGTCAGAAGGGCATTTGTCCTCTTCCGAGCCGAAAAATGTATCGGAAGAAGAAACAATATCGCCATAAAAAAGCAGGTCTGCCGATTTTTCCGTTTGATTTTTGATTTGAAAAAATTTATTCATCTTTTTGTTCCTTAATTACCGCGGTGTCAAGTCGTCTGATTACTTCGTCACCGCCCTCAATTGCGCTGAGATTTAAAACGGCGCGCCATTCGTTCGGTGTCATTGCGCCTCTGTCCACCATTTGAAGAAGGTTTAATTTTGTCTGCATTGAAGCAAACTGCAAAGAATTTGATGAGAAAATAATCTCTGTTCCATTCAGTCTGTCCTCGAGCGAAAGAATTTTTCTCGTGAACTCTTCGCTTAACTGCTTGCTGACAGGCTCAATTTCGCTTTCGTAATATGCCTGAAATTGCGCTTCCGAATAGTTTGACTGCACGATATTTTCGTTTGTGCCGAGATAAGAATAAATTCTCTGTTTTGCGCTTGCTTGCAAACTGCCGTTCGGGACATAATCATGAGGCTGAATTTGTGTGACGTCAGCTCCTGCATCTGTTGCAACAACGCTTGAACCGTCTTCAAGAAAATCTTTTGAGAAACCTCTCGCTTTTTCCTTCAGATGTCCTGCTTTGTAGGTTTCGTGATACTTGACAAGCCACTGAATAACACCGCCGTTTTTGACTGCGCTGATGATTGAATTATCAGACGTCTGAACGACTTCCATTAAATTTTTGAAGGTGTCGGCAGGGCTGTCCCCGAAAATATCATCTTCCGCCGTGAAATCTTTTCTGATATGAATGACGTTTTCGTAATCGAAAATCTGACGGTTTCCGTTCGTTAAAGTAAATTCAATTGAAAGTTTCCCGCTCTCGGAATAAATTTTTCTTGCGCTCAGCGCGCTGACGGGAAAGAGTGAAATCGCTTTTCCCTGCGCATTTCTATATATTCCGATAAAAGCGTTATTGTTCAGTTTCAGACAATTTGCCGTTTTTTCGAGCATTACCTGCATTGTCATAAAAGGATTCGGATTTTTGAGAAGCTCTTCGAGCAGGGCATTTTTATTTCCCCGTGTCTGAGGCTCTAACTTTCCGACAAAAGAGGCAAACGGTCTTATTGCAGAACGAACGATATCGGATTTATAATATTGTCCGTCGTAAAGGTATGAACCATAATTTCTTTGGCTCATGAGCTTTATTCCCGAATAAACCTGTTCCGGAAATATGAAATTTTTAATTCTGTCTAATATTTTCATAATTCAATTTTGTTTAAATAACTCTCTTTGTGCCAAAGAAAAACAGTATAAGCATTCAAAAGCGCGGCGGTTCCGTCAATTCTCTGACGTGCATTCATTGATTTTGCAGGCTGAATGTTGCCGTTTTTGTCAATGTCCGCTTTTGTGTTCGATAAGCACCAACGCATTATAGGATTGTTATTATAATTGATTTTTTTCTTTGCAATTTCTGCCCCGAGCTCCTGCATCGGAACGGACAAAGTTTTTTTACCCTGAATGACAGGTTCAAAAACGTCGCCGAAATTCATTTTTAATTTTTTGACAAATTCCGTTGCGCTCCAACTGTCATAACCGCCGTTTGAAATAAGCATTTCGGGAACGCTCTCAAGCTCCTCGATGAGCCATTCAATCACGCAGTCCGTATCTATTTTATTTCCGGGGCAAAGTCTCAAAAACCCTTGTTTTAACCAAATGTCATAAGGAACTTTGTCCTCGTTGACGTGTTTTTCAAGAAGGTCCTCGGGAAGAAAGAACATCGGTTCAAAAAATAAACCGTCATATCCTTTTTTGGCGAACAATAAACCGCAGGCCGTCAGGTCGGTCGTCTTAGAGAGGTCAGCACCCAAAATAACATAATCGGGGTTGATTTCTTTTATATCAAATTTGTTTTCGTTGACGACCTCTTCAAAACTGAGCCATGCTTCGGTCGAGGTCTCTCTGATGTTAAAGTCTTTGCAAAGCGTATTTTTTAAGGCAGATTTTGAAATTTTCGCCCGTTTAACTTTGTTTTCCAAATATTCATAAGATTTTGAAACGTTCAAATTCGGGTTTGCTTTTTGCCAATTTTTCGGCTCTGTCCACTCCGAACGCTCATCAAGTTCATAAATAACGGGCATTAAAGTTTCGTCTGCAGGCTCACCGACAGACATTTGATTAATTATTTCGGCATATTCATCATATTTTACATCGCAAATATTTTCTCTGACCGTTCCCATTGTGGTTGTGAGAAGAATAATCGGTTCTCTGCGCGCTGAAATCGAATCGGCAATAACGTCATATAAATTTCGGTCTTTCCAAGCGTGTATTTCATCAAGCCCCGCAAAATGCGTGTTCAGACCGTCAAGAGAATTACTGTCAGACGAAAGAGGCTGAAATTTGCTTTCGGTTTCGTCAAAAACAACTTCACCGACCAAACACCTGAGATTTTTGAGAAGCTCCGGTGATTTTTTTATCATCTTAACGGCTTCAAGCCAAATAATTTTGGCTTGGTCGCGCTTCGTTGCAACGGAATAACATTCTGCGCCTGCTTCTCTGTCAGCGATAAAACAATAAAGCCCGATTGCTGAAGCTAAAAAGGATTTGCCGTTTTTCCTTGCAATAAAAAGGCCTGCTTCCTTAAACCGTCTTCGGTTATCGGACTTTCTGCAAATTCCGAAGAGAGAACAAATAAAGGCTTTTTCCCATAATTCAAGTTTGATAGGTTCGCCCGCCCACTCGCCCTTTGAGTGTTTGCAGAAGGTCTCAATGAATTTTATTGCATGCTGAGCTTTGGCGCTGTTATAATAAAACTTTGATTTTTTATTGTTTAAAACCCTGTCAACAAGGTATTTATAAAAAATTCCGACTTTTTTTGAAACGATTATTTTCTTTTTTTGAATTGCAGAATAATAATCTTTAATCGGGTTTTGAATTGATAAATTCTTTGAGGGTGTTTGTTTTGGCATTGTTTTTTTCCGGCAGAAGCTCAAAAAGCTGTTTATTTATTGCTATGAAATGTTTAATCAGATTGTTATAAATATCAACTTCGGCGCTCTTTTTTCGCCCGAACTGATTTTCACCGTTTTTGTATTCCTCACAAACTCCGTTTTTTAAAATTGTTTCCCTCAGGGTTCTCAGCTGACATGCAAGAAAAGCATTTTCGCTGATTAAATTTTTTGAAATTTTGAGCGCTTCGTCGTTTATTCCGCACTCTTTGAGAATTTTAATTATTCTCTTTTCTTCTTTTTGAATGTCCTTCGACAAGCATTCCGTTTTCATCAAACATTAAACCTTCCTGCACGGGCGAAAATTTCTCGAAGTGTTCCCTGTTATGACAGTCAATACACAATAATTCAAGATTTTCAAAATTCAGAGTATAATCTGAATCGTTCAGTCTTTCGTCGTTCAGATATTCTTTATGGTGGACTATTTCGGCGTTAGGTTGACCGCATCTTTCACAAATTCCGTTTTGCTTCGCCCGATAGGCTTCCCTCGTTTTCTTCCAAGCGGGAGAATCATAAAACTTTTTGGATTTCTTTGTGTACGATTTCACTTGTGATGATGTCCCCTGCGTTGTCCGATTCGTCAATATACCTCGGAATTTGCTCTGTCGCCGACAGAGTTTTTCCGTAAATAAAAGGAATGGTCTGCGACTGCGGACGTTCACTTTCAAAAGGATTTTGAAGCGGATAAAAAACTCTGTTTTTTGAGGTTTTCAGATAGTATTCAAACGCATCAGCTCCCCGAAGGGTCTGAGTTTCTTCAAGAACTTTTTTCCCTCTGCCGTTCAGTGAATAACGCTTTATTTCAATGACGTACTGATTGCAGTTATCGCAGACGGTAACAAATACGATTTCAGACACAACTTTTTTGTTTGTGTCCGTTTTGGCTTTGACAACAGGTTTATTATAGAATCGGTCGATTTTGTAAAAATCGTCCGATGTGGTTGAATGACTTACCCCGCAACAAAGACAAACCCTCAAAATACACCCTTTTCTTAAAATAAGCACGCCCGAGGGTCCTTATGAATTAGCCCCTTTCGGTCCTGCCTCACAATAACAGTATGAATAATTTTAACCCGTTTTGTCAAGTAGGGTATTCCCTACTATTTTTTTTAAAATTCGCATTTACAATTTTTAATATTTTAATACTTATGACATTTTTTCTTTGACGTACTCTCTGACGAGCCCGATTCTTGATTTGACTTTGTACGCCGAAATTAGATTTTTGATGATTTTTTCGACATATTTTTCGCTGATTTTGAGTTCTTTGGCGATTTCTTTGTTCGTTTTCTCGTCCGAAATCAATTCGAGTATTTTATTTTCGGTTTTACCCATTTTTTTAGTCCTCGACTGTTAAAGCGTTGTAGATAATAAAAATTCCGACTGTTAAAAGCAAAATTGTTGTTATCATTTTTAAAGTCCTTTCATAAAATTTTCCATGGTGTAATCTTTTGAATATTCGCTGACGTCGAAAAGTGCCTGCTGAACTTCCTCAGGCGCTTTGCCGTCATAAATTTTCTGAAGCGACAGCTGAACAAGATACATAAGTTTCTTTTCTCTCTCTGCCTGTTCCGGCTTCATTTTTCCGTTTGCAATAAGTTTCGGATAAACGGCAAAACGCAAAGAAACTTCTCTCTTAACGCAGTCAATCATTTCTTTTAAAAGTTCACGGTTCATTTTAAAACTATTTCCTTTATCTGCTTCATTAAATTAGTGTTTTTCTGAAATAATCGGTGTTTCTCGACATTCAAAACTCTGTTTTCTTCGAGTATCTGCTTATATTGAACCTTTAAATCGGCTAATTCATTCTTTAATTGTTGATTTTCAGAATTTAGGTAATTTAAAATTCTCATAAAATCAGAGATATCAACTCTTTCAATATTATCAATATAAACAAAATTACCCTCGGGAGTATGTTTAATTTCATAAGGTTTAGGCATCTTAGCACTCCTCAATTTCAAATAAATCAAGTATTTCCTTTGCAAGTTCTGACTTCGGGCTGTATTCTTCCCATATACTATCTTTATCTGTCCATTGTCTAACAGGTAATTTTGCCTCTCTGCACTTCTTTACTATCTGCTTTAAAAGGCAGTCGTTTTTTTGTCCACATTTATAGAAATTAAAAAAATCATCTGCTTTTCCACAAAAACCTAATTCAGTAAAACCTTCTATTATTTTCCCCGAAGGAATATTTGTAATTGCCGGGCAATTATTAATTATGTATTTTTTCATATTTTACTCCTCATTAAATAGACGCTTCCCATTCTTATCATATTTGTTTCTCTGTTGAATTACGGTAACTTCCATTTTTATTTGCTGTCCACAATTCGGACAAAAAAACGTTGTAGGGATGTAACCGTAAAAAGTTATAATCTTGTTACAGCTTTTACATTGTGTATTTCCGACGACATCAACACCGTTTAACACTGCTTGTATTCCTAATCCGTTAAACATTTCTTCACACTCCCCTTATATTCCGAACATTTTTGGTTATCGAAAAGAGTACATCTTTTGTATTTGATTCCTATTTCACCGTTTTCATCTTTAACCGGAATTGCGCAGGTCATCTGTCCGCCTTTTGCGAAATAGTGGTTAAAATTTACGCAATTGCTCATTTCTTCCGTTGCTTTTAATTTCATTTTTCCTTCTTTCTGTCTTTTCCCCTGCCCGAAGACGGCGGTTTGTCTTCGGATTTTTGTTGTTAGTGATTAAATTAGAGATTTTTGTTTTAAGGGCTAAACCTTTCTATCGGAATGAGCTTTTGACTTCGTCAACGCTCCCGCTCCCGCATTACCGCCGTGATACGCTTCAGGGGCTTTTCATTAATTTTTCAAGTTCCTCAATTAAGCGCAGTTTTTGAGATAAATTTTCGATTTGCGCTTTAATATTGTTCTTAAAAACCTCGAAATCCGCTCGGGGGGGGGTAGTTTCGAGCTTTTTAATTTTTGCTTTGAGTTCTTTGTTTTCCTCTTTCAATAAATCATTTTGCCGATTTTGTCCCTCAATAACGAATTTTAAACGGTTGATTTCGTCGGCATTCGATATTTTGGGAACTGTACGATAAAGAGGGTTTATTTCGGTCGTTCTTACTGCAGGTCTGACCTCTGTTTGTTGCGCATCAGAATCAGTCAGAAAATGCTGAAGGGTCAAAAACCGTCTTAATTTGCTTCTGTATTCAACAACGTCTTTGGTTTTGTTATAAATTGCGCACAGTTGATTCTGCAGAGTGCTTTTTTCTTTATTTCTGCCCTTGCAAATTTCCTCAAAATTCTTGCCTGCCTTCATATCTTCCAAAATTTCTTTTTCGGCAGTCGTGAAATAGATTTCATTGAATTTTTTGTTCATGTTCTTCTGCCTCGTTTTCTTTTATCTCTGAAGGTTTAAATTTTGTGCATATCATCTGAAAACTAACGTCGTCAGTATAAAACTGCGAAGATTTGTTATAGCATCTTCCTTCAAAATTAAATTTGCATTTTTCGCAATTCATCATTTTTATTGTCACCTCTCGCCAAAATGTAACCGTCATTGTAAGAAGTCTGCTGTGTCCGAAGAACCCGAGCTTTCCGCAGATGTTTTGAAGATGTGTTTTTATTGTTGTTTCTTCGATAAAAAGGGTTTGTGCAATTTCTTTTGCGCTCATTCCGTTGATGCACAGCATCTTAAAAACTTCTTTTTCTTTTTGTGTCAAATCTTCGCCGTTCATATCTTTCGGCAGAGGAATTAAACCCCTGCCTTTTCCCTTTCTTTTTCTTCCTCGTCGCTGTCCGTTTGGGTGTCCTCGAAGGGAAGGCTCAGCTGAATACATTTTTCTTTTAAATCGCTGAGCTGTTCCTGATAGCGTTTGATGTCGGCCTGCGCCGTTGCATACTGACCGCAAAGAGTGCCGATTAAACCTAAAGTCACTTTTACAGCTTCGAGCTGTTTAACTCCGTCTTTCAGTTCTTTGATGTCCTCGTCCTCGAGGCTTGAACTCAAAGTGTCTTTGACCTTATCTCTGAGAATATTCAATGCGCCTGTTTTGTTGGCTTCTGCCAAATCGTGAAGCGAATCAACCGTTTTTTGACAATTTGCAATGCTTGCGAGCAAAGATTCTCTCTGTTTTCTCGCTTTGTCCTCTGTCAGAGGCTCTTCTGCTATACTTTGCATAAATTCGTCGTCGCTGTCCGTTTCTTCTTCGGAAACAGCCGAATCTTCCGTTTCTTCTTCAAGAATTTTTTCTTCTTCAAGTTCGGCTTCTGCTTCCAAAACTTCTCTTGTCGTGATGTCTTTTTTCATAATTTACTCCTTTTCTTTGTCAGGCGTTGCCTGAATTACTGAATTAATAAATTTAAACTTATATCTTTTATGATTATTTCTGCTCTCGGATTGTCCGAATATCTTTTTTCAATGATTTCTTCGACGATTTGAGAATCATCGGGGAATGCGATTTTATTCAACGCATCTTTTATGTTTTTTGAAATATTGTCTGTGTCGGGCTTCACTATCGGGCGCAAATATCCGTTTTGAGCGCCGTAAATGAATTTTAACGGCTTCGATTTCGGAATTTCAAAATACGCAATTGTTTTAATTGAAAGCATTGAGCCTTTGAAAATTTCCGCCCTGTGTTCGGGGTATGCGGTCATAAAACATTGCTTGACCCAGTTTGCATAATTAACGACGACGGCGGGCTGATAGGCTTTGATAAATCCGCCCATATTGCAAAATTTTGCGCTCTGCTTCGCCTGAACTTTCCCCGGAACAACAAATTTTAATTCCATTCTGTTTCCCCTTTCTCTATCTGCCCCGAAACTCTCAGTTGGTCGATTTCATCGGGCTCAAACTGATATTTTCTGTATAGCTCCCTGATGTGAGGCGGAGCTTTTTTGTGTTCATAAAGACACTTTATATATTCGGGCGAATCAACCCAAAGAGCGACTTTGATGAGTGCCTTCCTGCGCTCAGAGGGCATATTAATCAAGGTAAAAGGATTTCTGCACTGAGAGAAAAACTGCTGAAAATATGCAGGTCTCGGCGCGGTTTTATAGCCCCAATTTTTGCAAAATAACTCAAATAATTTGTCAAAATCGAGGTTCTCTTCAATCGCAACGTTATATCTTTCAAAAACGTCGTCTGACGACATCTTCGCAAAGGAAGACGGAAAACCTTTAATGATTTTGGTGATAAATTCTTTTTTGTTCATTTCCCGTGTTTCTCCTCAAACCTTTTGACAGCCTCATCGACTTCTTTTTCCCAATTTTTCGCCTGCTGTTCTTCTTCCAAAATCCGCTCTTTGTCCTCTTCGCTCAAAGATGCCCAATAACCGCATGGGTTATTAATTTGCGGATTGTTTTTTATCACATCCGGAACTTCTTCAATTCCGATTTTCTTTTTTAAACTTTTTTTCATCAGCTCATCATGATGATTGATTTGATTCTTTATTTCTTTTCTTTCTTTAGTTGTTGTTATTTGTTTGTTATTTGTTTGTTGATTGTTTGTTATTTGTGTGTCATTTTGTATGTTATCTGTTTGGTACAAATCGTAATTATTTATTGTTATCATTGAATAGTGGCTTGTTGATTTATGTATTATTTCGTTTGTTGATTTCAGCTTTAAAATTGCTGTTCTAATTTGCTGAACCGTCAAACCTGTTTCTATACTTAGTTTTTCGTAACTTGTTATAAAAGACCCCCGATGAATAATTTGACCTTTCCAATCTTTATCCGTGTAATTTGCCTTTAAAAGACAGTGAATAAACAAAACTTTGACATTTAATTCGTCATACCATTCCCACTCCAAAAGCGAGCGGTGAAGTTTTATATATCCTTTTTTCAAATTTTCGTTATAGTTTTCCATTTTTTAACCTTTAATAAAAATGACGGGCCCGAAGGTATGTGTAAGCCCGAAGGCCCGTCTGAGATTAACAATTTAGGAGTATATCGACAGAATTTCTTCTGCCGGCGAAAGTCCTCACTTTCGCATCGTTGGGAATGGTTTTTTATTATCCGAAAACTTCAAACGGGTCAGCCGAAACAGTTTCGGGCGCTTGTTTGACTTCTTCTTGTATTGTTTCTGTTTTCTTTGGTTCTTCTTTTATAGGAATAACATCAATTGTTTCTTCCTTCGTTGGAGTATCAACGAAATATTTTTCCCCGTCTTCTTTCAAAACTGCCATATCAGAACTGAAAGCATTCTGCATTTCAATAGACATAATTCCCCATTTTGAAATTAATTGTCTGAGCATTGTTTTATATGCCATTGCATCAAAGTCTTTTTCCCAAAATGTATAGCCTTTTTTTGCCTGATATCCTTTTGAATATTTGAGCGCGTGGTTTTCCATTTTTTCTTTGGACCAATACATTGTTTTTTTGAACCCGTTTGTATATTCAAACATTGCATAATATCCGACAGTTTCGGTGTTTTCTCTCATTGTGTCGTCCTGAATAAGATTAACCGTTATTTCTTCTTCAAGCGGATTATAATTAACAAGCTCACCTCTTTTGATAGCCAAAACATTCAGCTTTTTATAGAACCCGCTTCTAATTGCGAGCTGAATATATCCTTTATAGCCGAGCTGAAACTGTGCAACTTTTCTGTTTAATTTATTGTCATTGAACGGAACAAGATAATATTGACCGAGCTGTGAACTTGGTGAAAGTTTCAGACTTGCGCCCAAAAGTCCTGCCGAAAAAATTGTTGCAAAATCACATTCTGCAAGGTTCGGATTCTGAGCAACGGCAGAAACAAGCGAGCTTGTGAAGGTTGTGTCGTTTTTGATGATTGAATTAATCTTTGCCTGAATTGCAGGACTTGCCATATAAGATGAAAATGTCATTTTTGGTTTTTCACCCGAAACAAGTGAATTTTTTGTTTTGTTTGTTGTTGTTAAACTTTGCATATTATTTCCCCTTTCTTATTGAACAGCACCGTATTTTATATTGTTTTCTTTAAAGAATTTCTGAATTGACTTCGCCTCTGATGCGCTGACTTCCACCCAAAAACGAATTATCTTTTTGGGGCTGTCCTGAAAATCATTTGTGCTGACTTCCTGTTTTTCTTTTTCTGTTTTCAGAGTTGCTGAATATTCAATTGCTTTTTGCAAATCAAACCCCGATTTTTTATATTCGAGCTTCAGAGCAGAATAATCAATTCCCAAAGAGCCCGCCTGCGCCTTCAAAATGCAGAGGTGTTCAAGAACGCTTGAAAGAAACAATTCAACTTCTTTTTGTGCATTTTTCAAAGAAACACTCACGTTCAAAAGTCTTTCACGTCCGAGCATAAATTCATCAAAATTGACGAACTCCCGGACTTCTCTGTCACCGTTTAATATGTCAAAATATGCATGTAATTCTTTTAATTTTTCGCATTTTCTCTGTTCTTCAAAATCTTTCAGAACGGTGTCTATCTGCAACAAAGGTTCATCAATTAAAGCAACAAGTTCTTTGACCTTCGCTTCAAAATCGTTATACGGCTCAAGCCATTTTCTTTTGATTTCTTTTCTTTTTTCCTCGATTGCTTCTTTAAATTTGTTGAGCTTTGCTCTGTCCGCTTTGCCCTCTTTGATTGTATCTTCGGTAATGACAAGATTTTTATACTTTTCAATGCTCTGTTCAATCTCGAATTTCATCTCATCAAAATTGAACTCAATTTTTTGGGCAATGTCGTTTTCAGACGGATTAAAAATTTTAAATTCCATATTTGTTCCCCTTTTCTTCTTTATCGTTTTTTATATCGGCGGAAGTATCAAATCGGGCCGTTTGTCGCTAATGACACAATCCCAAAATTTAATTTCTTCGCCCAAAAGAAACTCAAGGTCAGCAAGATAGTCATTCCTCTTAAAGAAATAATGTCTTATTGTTGCCCTGACTTCATTTTCGTATTCATATCTCAGGCGCGCTTTTAAAATTGCAAATTCTGCAGTTTCGTCAACAAGAAAATAATGAAGAATTTGGCAAAAATAATTGTCCGGAACTCTGTCATTCCACTTTTCCTTTTGCATAGATTGAAGAATATTTGTCGTTTTAATCTCTAAAATGCCCTTTTTCCCTGTTGATTTTTCTATTAATCGACCGTCAAAACTCCCCCGAATGAAGTCATATTTCGGATTAGAATAGTTGTTATAAGGTTCATAAATGACCTCAAATTCAGGATAATCAAGTTTGAACATTTCTCTCAGGTGTTCTTCTGCAGTTTTGCCGAAAATTACGCAGTCTTTGTTTGAAATGTCTTCCTGCTCTTTTCTTTTGGTTTTGATTTCCCACAATTCAACATTTGTCATATACGGATTTCTGCCCAAAATCGCCGCGCAGTCGCTTCCGCCGATACCTTTTGACCTTAAAGCGTGCCATTGTTTTTCTGACTTTTTCATCTGTTTACCCTTAGTTTTTTTATAAAATCAAATAAGTTTTTAAGGAAAAGGGGCGTGTTGGTCGAAAGTCTTCCGCCCCTGATAGAGAGACCCCAAAATCTCTCCTTTGATTTATCCGGTTTGGTATAATCTATTAGCATTCTGCACATTATTAAATCCTCGCCGTCCACATCTGCTTTAATCTCGAATCTATCTGACCCGTCAAAAGCCATTCTTTAACCTTTGCGTTTGAATACCTTTTTGCGGTTTCTTTGTCGAACCCGAAAACACTCTGAAATTTAGCCGAACAAAACGCTCTCAGAGTTTCGATTTTTGATTTTTCTTCTTGTGTGATTTTCACATCAGACAGACTTTTGAATAAATTTTTGAATTTAAACATTTTTTATCCTCTCTTTTGATTCATTCCCAAAGAATTGATAGGTTCAGGCAGAGCGCCCGAAAGCGAAACAAAAAAATCGCGCCAAAGCCTCGATTCCTGCTCGGGTGAAAAATCTTCACTGTCATCCACCGCGAGCTGAACCTTCAGACCGCTTTTTGTTGTCCACTTTGATATAATTCTTGTTGTCTCGTTTCCCATTTTTTTTGCACTCCAAATAAGCCTATTGAGGCCTGTTATTTTAAATGTTGCTTTTAACCGTCTAAAGCAACAAAGGACTATTCACATAACGAGGCAGAGCGCCAAAGTCTTTCCTTTGTGTCCGTCATTTTCAATTCTTGACTGAATATATAACCCGTTCGCTTAAACCTGCCTCTTTCATCGGTATTGCTCAAAGTTGCTTCAGCTGAAGAACATGATTAATTCCGTATTTAACGAGCTCCGTCAGGTTCGTGTGTTGTCCCCTGCGCTTAAAATAGATAACTTTTTCTTCAAGGTCCGTCTTCATCTCTGAAGGAATCCTTGTCGTTATCTGTACCTTTTCTACTGTGTCTCTTTTCATAAATCTCCTCTGTTACCAAACATTACATAAACTTGAAAAATTAACCTTATGTGATGTATAGTAAAAATATTAATTTGATGTATAAATGTATAATATCACTTTTAAATCAAATTTACAAACAAAATAATCAGAAATACATCAAGAGATTTAGAAAGAAAGTGAAAAACATGCAATATAATGAGGTTTTAAACCGTTTACAAAATTTAATAAATAAGGTTCCGACACAAGGGGAACTTGTAAAAATTTTGGGTGTGAAACAATCGACAATGAGCGAACGCGCAAGAAGAAACAGCAAATTCTCACCCGAAGAAATAAGTTTATTAAATAAACATTACGGTGTTAATTTATATACAAATATCACAGATACATCACAAATGGATTTTTCAACAATCAAAAACATATTAATCAATACTTATAAATTTGATGAAAATGATGTGATAATCTTTCAAAAAGTGTTAGAAAATAAAACATTTTTTAAACTCACAAAATTATTTATTCAGGCTCTTAACGGCAACAAAGAGAGAGCAGATATTATTATCAGTATTTTAAAAGATTCGGAAATAGCCAAAATATTCACAGAATAAAAAAGGGAAAATTTATGTTCAAACAAATTTTTAATAATATCTTTAACAGAAAAGAAGCCAAATTAGGATTTAAGATATTTTTTATTAACGGAACAATAAATCATAAACCGATTACAAATATAGTTAAAGATAAATGTTTACTCGATTTTGAAAATCAAACAATGATAATAAAACAAGGTGATGTTTCTCTGACCGAAAAAATGTCTGATGTGTCCTCAATGAGAACATGGACTTTCAAAGGGAATGTTTATTTCGCTGTCGAAACAAAAACGAACAATGAATATAAATTTTCATTCGGAACTGTCGATTTTTGGTTGAAAGCTGTCGAGAATTACGCAAAAGAATTTGACATTCCGTTTGAATATTGCGGGGAATCAGAGGAAAGTTCGGAAGACGACGACAATGACGAATAAAGCAATAATTTATGCAAGAGTATCTTCAAAAGAACAGGAAACAGGCGGGTTCTCTATACCTGCTCAGCTCGATTTTCTCAGAAATTATGCACAACAAAAAGGCTTTGATATTATCAAAACCTTCACGGAATCCGTCAGCGCCAAAGATAAAAATTCGAGAATTGAATATGACAACATGATAAAATTCGCACGCGCCCAAAAAGGCGGGTGTCATATCCTCGTCGAAAAAACAGACAGACTTTTGAGAAATGAATTTAACTCGGCCGAGATAATTGAACTTGCACGAACGACAGACATTTCAGTTCACCTCGCAAAAGAAAGTCTCGTTTTGGACAAAAATTCACCCCCGACAACCTTCTTTATTTTCACAATGTTTTCCGCGAACAGCTCGCTTTATCCTCGAAACCTCTCAAATGAGGTCAAAAAAGGAATGAACAAAAAAGCTGAATTAGGATTTTACCCCGGCAAAACCCCCGTCGGTTACAAAAACATCAGAATAGGCAAACAACCCCCTCAAATCGTTGTTGACGAGGAAAAAGCCCCCTTCGTCATTAAAGCCTTTGAACTCTATTCAACCGGAAATTATTCCTTCTCTCAAATTGCCGAAATTCTTTCAAAAGAAAATTTCAAAATGCGTTCGCGCCTCGTCAAAAAAAATAACATTGATGTCATCTTAAAAAATCCGTTTTATACGGGCGATTTCCTTTATAAAGGAATGTATTATTCGGGCAAACATACCCCGCTAATCTCGAAGGAATTGTTTTTTCAGTGTAAAAAAATTATGGAGCAGGGCAAAACACCCTATAAAAACAAGTATGAATTTCTTTTCAACAATATTATTCAATGCGCTGACTGCGGACAATATCTCACAGCTGACATCAAAAAAGGCAAATATGTTTATTACCGCTGTTTCGGCAACAAAAACAATGATTTCAGATGCAAAACAAAATTATTGCCTCAAACTAAAGTTGAAGAAGCTGTTATCGAGTGCCTGAATAATATCCATATCACTCAAGAACAAAAATCTGAACTCTTGGCAAAAATCAAAATGTGTTTCAAATCTGATTCGCAGAATTTCGCAAATTTGTTTGAGAAAAACAGCAAAAAAATAATAGAGCTCAAAAACAAAATTGATAAACTATACACAGACAAGCTCGACGGCATTATTCCGAATGAATTTTTTATAGAGAAATATAATTCATGGTCCGCTGAAGTTTCTCAATTGAACGAACAAAATAATTCTCTGATGCAGGATGCGGATGACATTATCCAAAAATGCGAATTAATTCTCGAACTCTTAAATCAGGCGCCGTCATTGTATTTGCGATTAGATTACGACAATAAACGGTTATTGCTCAAAACTTTATTCTCACACTTTTCTTGGGACGGCGAAACACTTACCCTGCATACAAAAAAAGTGTTTGAATTATTATTCAAACACAATTTTTCTAAAATGGTGGGCGATATTGGACAAATTTCCAAATTTAAAAAAGATATTAACTCCGAAAATATTGTTTTATTTAAAAATATTAAAAAGTTGTTGGTTGCATAACTACACCCCCTATATTTTTTCTTGCGTTTTATACAAATCTTGGAGCTGCGGTCGGGAGCGGTTTGGAGTAAAAATTTTTATGGGGGGAGTGTCGGATATGTAGCCTGTCAGAAAAGAGCTTTAAATATAAAAATTCCTTGTTTTCTATTAAAAAACAAGGAAGAAAAGGGGTTCTTATGATGAAAAATACACTATTTCTTTATGATTATCTTTTTGCGATTTTTTCCCCGGACAAACGAAATGTGAATCCATTTGTTATATTCATTTATAAGTTG
>Ga0310690_10002321_pt1 | contig 31269 bp, 27 predicted proteins | sample AusTroGonzalo_MG_2_FD_207661 | JGI IMG/M metagenome (GOLD analysis project Ga0310690, IMG submission 207661) | Bovine rumen microbial communities from tropical cattle in Woodstock, Queensland, Australia - Gonzalo_04 (v2) (version 2) | ecosystem: Host-associated > Mammals > Digestive system >...
ATCATTTGCTCTAATAAGCTGAGAACGTACTTCGCCACATGATCCTTTGGCAATGTATAAGAAGTTCAATAACTCTTTGTTGCCGGCCCTTTCGAATCCTTCGGCGATATTATCCATTATGGAGCCTGCTGCAGCACGTATTTGTTGAACAAAGCGGTAGTCAGAACTGAAACCTTCTCTGTTGGTAACAGGGTATATCTTCTTGGATAGTTCTCTTGCTTTCTGAAAGATTGCCAGTTCTTCGAAATCCCGTACGGTGGACATAATTATTTTGTATGTTTAGTTCAAGAGGTTGATTTTTTTTTTCTTGAACATTTTAAACTTTTAAACTCTTAAACCTTTAATCTTCAAGCGAAGCACGAAGATAAAGTTTGCGGACTTTTTTCATATCATGCTGGACCATAATCTTGACGAGGTCTTCGAAGCTGGTCTTCTGAGGATCCCAGCCGAGGAGCCGTTTGGCTTTCGAGGGGTCGCCGAGGAGCTGGTCGACCTCGGCTGGCCTAAAGTATTTGGGGTCTACTTCCACGAGTACCTTGCCGGTTTTGACGTCGATGCCTTTCTCGTTGACACCTTCGCCTTCCCAGCGCAGTTCGATGCCGGCTTCTTTGAAAGCCAGTGTGCAGAACTCGCGCACCGTGTGGTACTGGCCTGTGGCGATAACATAGTCGTCGGGCTGCTCCTGCTGCAGGATGAGCCACATGCACTCGACATAGTCCTTTGCGTAGCCCCAGTCACGCAGGGCGTTGAGGTTGCCAAGGTATAGCTTGTCCTGAAATCCCTGTGCGATGCGGGCGGCGGCAAGCGTAATTTTGCGAGTGACGAAGGTCTCACCACGCCGTTCGCTCTCGTGGTTGAAGAGTATGCCGTTGCAGCAGAACATGCCGTAGCTCTCGCGGTAGTTCTTCATCATCCAGTAGCCGTAGAGTTTGGCTACGCCGTAGGGCGAACGCGGGTAGAAGGGCGTCGTCTCGCTCTGCGGTATCTCCTGTACTTTGCCGTAAAGCTCGGAAGTGGAGGCTTGGTAGATGCGGCAGCTGTTTGTGAGTCCTGTGATGCGCACCGCCTCCAACAGGCGCAGCACGCCGTTGGCGTCGGTGTCGGCCGTAAACTCTGGCACGTCGAAGCTTACCTTCACATGACTCTGTGCCGCTAGGTTGTATATCTCGTCGGGCTTAATCTCGTTGATGATGCGGATAAGGCTGCTGCTATCGGTCATATCGCCCCAGTGAAGCTCCACGAGGCGTCTGCGGTGCATGTCGCGCACCCACTCGTCGAGGTATAGATGCTCGATGCGGCCTGTGTTGAACGAACTGCTGCGGCGCAGCACGCCGTGCACTTCGTAGCCTTTCTCGATAAGGAATTCGGCCAGATAGCTGCCGTCCTGTCCCGTGATGCCTGTGATAAGTGCTTTCTTCATTGTTTATGCAGTATGCTTTGTGGTTTCATTGTATGTGCTGTCAGACTGCTCAGCATAAGGCTGACAGGGCTGTCGTTGTATACCATCTTGCGCTTCCATTCGAGGACGCGCCAGCGGCGCAGCTTCCAGATGAGCCGGGCGACACCGTCTACGCCTTTGTCTGTGGTGGCTTTGTCGCCGTAGATAATATCGCGTTCTATGCGGCGGCAATTATTTATGTTGGAGAAACCGAGAGGTGTGCGAACACCTAAACGGTTTTCAGCAATCTGACAAATGGCAGCGGCGAAGTCGGTCATCCCATACTCGGAGATTGTCTTCTCAATCAGTTGCCAGTCGGCCTTGTCGGTCAAAGCGCGACAGGAAAGAGCCCAGTCGACGATGTCGCGCAGAGTGATACGGCTGGCGGCGAAATGACCTGCCATGTGGCGAAGCAAGAAAAGGACTTCGAAGGTGGGTGAGGGAGTTAACTCTTTCAACAGAGCTTCGTAGTGGCGATTGCTGGGGGGATAATGGACGTTGAGGAAGTCATAGTGGCTCTCCACAGTAACTCCGCGGTAGTCATACTTGCTGTGGTGGTGGACGTCATTGCTGACCTCCACCTTCAGTTCCTTGCGAGCCACACGGTCGGCCTCGTCGTGCTTATCATAGAAGTAGAGATCCAGGTCGCCGAATTCACGTGTCACAGGTACTGGATAGTATTGTGCTATATGTGTGCCTTTGAGAACTAGGGTCTTTATACCATGCTCGGCCATCGTACCGACAATCTCCTCTTGTATGCCGTGTTGGTATTGGTACCACTCTTCGGCTTTCTGCTGTTCTGCTATCCAAGGCATAAGCACCTCGCGCGGCATCTCCTCGGGTAATGCTTCGGTCATCATTGCGGTTACATGGTTCTGCTGCGCCAGCCTGAACATATGCCACCAGCGCGAGGTCTCTACAGGGGAAGACAATACAATCTTTCTCCCTTCAAGTGCTCCCCGCAGCAATGCAAACAATATGTCGGTATCGCTCTCCATCACTTACACGGTGTCCATGAAGGTTCTCTGTACCTTGTTGAAGATAATCACGCCAAGAGCAATCACTACCGTCATGAAAGCAAAACTATAGGCCAGCCATCCCCATCCGATGAATTCACCCGCACCTAACGCCCCATACTTGAAGGTCTCGATGATAGGTGTCACGGGGTTGAAGTGCATGATATAATACAAGTCAAAGCCTGCCACTATCTTGCCTTTTACCTCACTGAGAGGATATACGATAGGTGTGGCATACATCCACAGCGATACGATGAAGGAGAACAGAATCTGCAGGTCGCGATATTTTGTCGTCATGGACGAGATGATGATGCCGAAGCCTAGCGCCAGCCCTGCCATCATCACCACAAGCAGCGGGAAAAGCAACAGGTACCAGTTAGGACATGCTGTTGTGCCTATGATGGCATATATGACATACACCGCGGCGAACAGACCTAACTGTATACCGAAACGCACCAAGTTGCTGATTACGTTCTCGATGGGCATTATCATGCGCGGAAAGTAGACCTTGCCGAAGATAGCGGCATTGTTCAAGAAGGTATTTGAAGTCTTGTTCAGACAGTCAGAGAAATACTGCCACATACATACGCCACCGAGATAGAACAGCGGCTGTGGCACACCTTCGGTCGGGATGCCTGCAATGCCGCCGAAGACCACCATGTACATCACAACGGTCATCATCGGTTGGATAATCCACCACAGGGGGCCAAGGATGGTTTGCTTGTAGCTGGTGATGATGTCTCGCTTTACGAATAGGGTCAGCAAGTCGCGATAGTCCCAAATCTCCTTGAGGTTGACCTCAAGCAGCTTGTTTTTCGGCTTGATGACGGTTGTCCAGTCTTGTTCGGTTTCTTCTTTCATTTTGAGCGTTTTCTTCTGAATAGTATGTTCCCCACGATGCCCCAGAAGTATTTCCAGTCGGTCTTAAAGGGAGCTTTGAGATAGGCTTCGAGGTAGCGCCGCTCACTCTCCTGCACCTCTTCGATTGTTTCGGGAGTCTGTGTCTCATAGTAGAACGGCGGCAGCAGGCCTGGCTTGGTCTTTATGCGCAATGCCTGCATCTCGGGGGTGTAGAGGCTGAAATATTGACGGCTCAAAGGTCTTACACCCACCAGTTTGATGTCGCCGCGCAGCAGGTTCCAAACCATTGGAAACTCGTCGAGCCACACCCTGCGCAGGAACCGTCCCCAGAAGTTGACACGGTAGTCGTCCTTAAACTTGCCGCCGCGTTCCAGACTCTGGTAGTGGTAGATATAGGGCTGCACATACTCTGAGTATGTGTACATGGTGCGGAACTTGTGCACCACTATCTCCTTGCCGTCTTTGCCAATACGACGCAGGTGTATAATCGGCGACCCTGTGGGCTCGCTGTCGTTCACGGGTTCTTTCGTCTTGCGAGCCACCACGAAGAACTCGCCGTCGTGGAACTTCTCATCCACCACTTCGAAGCCGGCGCGGTAGAGGCGGCCTATCACCTCCACGCGGTTCATGGAGCGCTTCTTGCCGTCGGTCATTGCAAAGTAGAGTTTGTGCGTCAACTTCAGCTTAGGACAGACGCGGTGCCACAGGTAGTTCGTGAGTACCAGCAGGTCGCCCAGACCGCGTTTGTATTTCTTGTGAAGCAGCTTGCGTTGCAGCACTGCCGTCATCGTGTGGCACCACAGGTAGGCTCCCTCGGGTAAGGCCTCGTTGACGGCGTACAGGTAATTGTCGAGCAACTCAATGGTGTGGAGAGGACGTGATATGAAGAGCAGGTTGGGCATACGCTGCTCCAGCTGGCGTCGGATGCTGTCGGGCGTATGTGTGCCCATGGGCAGTATCGCCATGCTTCCGCTCTGCGGCTGGTCCATGAGCCAGGCCAGTTTCTCCTTGTAGCTCATTGTCGCCAGATGCTCCAGCACTTGGCGCACCTCGTTGTCTTCTATGTTCTCTACATGCAGCTTGGCACCGGCGTCGCTACCTCTTTCGGTATACCGCGTCGAGTCGTCAAGCTCGTACTGTAGTCTGAATAAACCTTTTTTCATTCTTCCACTTTGCGAAGCAATGAAGGATGTATGTATGCTGTGGCTACAGCCACAACGCCTTTGATTGTCACGATGAGTCTTCTGTCGCGCTTGATGCGCTTGATGTGCCCCTCGGCGCCCTTGAAGGGACCGCCAGTCACCACCACGCGGTCACCCTCGTGGTATTCCGGCCTGTCGTCGCCAAGCAACTCCAGCCCTTCGCGTCCTGCCGTCACCACGAAACGGAACACCTCCATCTCGCGGTCTGGTATCGCCGCCGGACGCGTCCCTTCGGTATTGCGGTACACCCAGGCCTTGGTATGGCTGTCAGTGGCCAGATGAACAACCTCGGCTTCCTCACACCGCACAAACAATAGCGACTTGATGATGTCCGTCGGAGCAAAGAACTCCAGCCCCGCATCCTTGCATATTGCTATCAGTTGCTCTATGCGGTTGTAGTAGACCTTTATGGCGTACCAATGTTGTTCCATGGATGTTAATACTCCCCCTCCTTCGCGCGCATGTGCGTAGGTCTTCGGAGGTTCGCCGGTAGGGGAGAGCCCGGCACGACGGTCGTTCCTATCGCAGGAATGTTGCCGCAACCCCCTGTCCTTTAGTGCATAAAAGAAGTATCTTTGCACTATGGGTTAGTGCAAAGATACTAAATTTTTTTATATTTATAAAATTATTTTATAATCCCAGTACGCTGGCACCCTGCTTGTAGACGATGTCACGCGGGATGTTGGCGTTGCGGATGGCGTCGAGATCGTTCTGCAACTCCTCGCCAATCTTGCCGTTCTTCTCGCTGTAGGCTTTGGCGGCTTCCATGTCGCCCTCGCCTTCCATGGCGATAATCAGAGCAGCCCAGCCGCGGGCGGCCTCGCGGGCTTTATCAACGTCGATGACGTATTTGCCCTGAGCGTCGCGCGTGAAGGCACCGTGCTCCTTGAAGTAGTTGTAGCACATGATGTTGGCCACGCCGTGGGCTTCAGTGGCGCCGAAGCGGACGCTACGCAGGATGCCAGCGATGAAGGTGATGTAGTTCTGGTTCACCGTGGTGTTGGTGATCTCGCCGCGCTCAATGAGCTGCTCGGTGAGGAATAGGCCGCAGACGTCGGCTTTGGCTTCCTCCCAGGCGCTGTACTGGGCGCCGAGGGCAACACGGCAAGCACCCTTGCCGGTGACGGTCTGCTTGATACCCAGACCGTGGGCCACCTCGTGGTAGCAGGTGTTGCCGAAGAAGGCGTTGAAGGTCACGCTGTCCACCTGCTCGGGGCACACCATCAGGTTGGCGATGGGCACCATGATGTTGTCGAACTTGGCCTTCATGGCGTTCTTCAGCTGCAGACGGCGGCTGCCTTTGGCCAGCTGCACGCGCTCGTCGTTGGGCAGGTTGATGGCGATGGTCTTCGAGCCCGCATTGCAGTCACCGGCGTAGTAGACCACGTCGTAGACGTTGATGTCGCAGTCGGTGCCGGGCACCTCTTTCTTATATTTCTCGTCGCAGGGCAGCAGCTTCTGCATCTCGGGCAGCAGGGCGGCGAATTTGCTCAGATCGTTGCTCCACTCCTCGTCTTTGATGAGCACGAAAGCTTCGTGGCTGCACTTCAAGCCGTGGAGGGCGTCGTCGTAGTTCTCGATGGGACCGACCACGAAGTCCAGCTTGCTGTCCTTCATGTCCATCCACACCATGTCGCTCTGGAAGTAGTCGTCGGTGCGGAAAGCCTCGCGACGGGCCTCGAGGTACTTCTTCAGGCCGGCATTCTCGGCCAGGCCGATGGCCTTCTCAAGTAGGCTGTCAACCTTGGCCAGCTCTTTCTCGTAGGCTTTGTGATAGGGCAGCACATACAGCTGGCCGTTCTCGTCGCGGCGGATGACGCTGTACTGGCTCTCTTTCAGCGGGTCGGCCAGATTCTCATACTCCTCGGGAGTCATGTCCACGGGGTAGAAGTTGGCACCCAGCGGGCGCTCGCCGTAACCCGGCACGAAAGGCTTCTCGCTGTCCAGACGGTCCCAGGCGCCGTACTGGATGTTGGCGAAAGCGCGGATGGCGGGGTCGGCCAGCGTGTCGAGGCTGGCGCGGTTCTCATAGCCGAAATACTCGTCCCAGTAGATTTCGTCCATCACGTCGCCAATCTCGATGAAAATCTTCACCAGTTCCTTCTCGTTTTCCGAGAGGTTGGCAATGAGGTCGGAGGTCAGCTCGAACTCAGCATACTCGGCCACTTTTTGTTCAATTTCCGTGTTTCCTTCGGCTGCTTTCTTACCTTTGCAGCCCACGGCGGCAAGCATTGTCAGTGCCATTGCGCAAATCATTAACTTTTTCATTATTAAAATGTTTTAGATGTTTTTATCCTTTAATTCAAACAGCAAATATACATTTTTTTTGTCACATCGGAAAAAAGTAGTACTTTTGCACCCGATTTCAACAAACGGAAAGGTGCTCGAGTGGTTGAAGAGGCCCGCCTGGAAAGCGAGTAAGCGTTAACAGCGCTTCAGGGGTTCGAATCCCCTCCTTTCCGCCAAAAGAAAGAGGATGTCGGTTGACATCCTCTTTCTTTATTGCCTGTCATTTGTTCACGTAGCCTGTTGCTTTGTCTATCAATTCTTTGTCGCATCCCAGGATGGAAGCTATGCGCAAAGCCTCGTGGGGCACTTCGCCGCTGGAGTCTTCAGTCAGCGAGTAGTCGATGAAGAGGTTTATATTCCTCGGATTTAGCGGCATGTCGGACATGTCCTCTACGAAGCCTCTCACGCGCAGCCGTCGGCAGTCACCGCCCAGCTGGCCATAGTGCGTGGTTATCAGCGTGGCCGACGATGCTTGCTGCATCATCCCTATCACGGCCTGCACTATTGCTTTGCCTTCCGTGGGGTTGGTGGTACGCGCGGGCTCGTCTATCAGCACCAGCAGATGCTCTGTACGGCTGCGCTTCACAATGTCGCTTATCTTTATTATTTCTGCGGCATAGCTCGACAGGCCGTTCATCTCGTCCTGGTCATCACCTATCGAGGTGGCCACACCGTCGAAGAGCATGGTCTCCACCTTCTCGGCCGGTGCGTGGAAGCCGCACTGCACCATGCACTGTGCTGTGCCAATGCTCTTCAGCAGCACTGTCTTGCCGGCCATATTGGCACCGGTGATGAGCGTGACGCCGTGCCCTATGGTGATGTCCACCGGCTGGTAGCGCAGCCCCGTGGACTCGTTGCGTTTTTTTAGGCGCGGGTTGATGAGTGACTTGTATTCTATGTGTTCGCCCAGCACTGGACGCGTCAGGTTCCATGCTATGGCCAACTCGGCTTTCGCCAAGAGGAAGTCGGTATATGCCATCTGCTCCAGTGCCTCGCTGATGGTGGGAGTCCACGGCACCAGCTTGTCGCTCAGGCTTACGCACACCTCGCTCTGTATCTCGTTCTGCTCGGCTAGCAGTGCGGCGATGCGCTCTGGGTCGTTGCCTGCAATCTGCAGCGCGCTGAGTTCTTTGCGCAGCGGTGCCAGGCGCGGGTCGTAGCTGTCGTAGATGTAGAAGTTGGCTATGCCTGTATGGTCAGGGTCCAGCAGGGCGAACACATCGTCGAGGTTTGGCAGCGGCAGCAGAGCCGTCAGGCCGAGGCCATCTATGCTACCTGCGGCAGTGCGGCAGAGCTGCGCGAGGTTCTTCACCTCGAAGAGCTCCACCTCGTTGAGCGGCGTGTGGTTAGCCAGCGACGCCAGCGTGCCGCGCAGGTCGTGCAGGCACATGAGGCAGTGGCGCAGGTCGATGTAGGGCTTCTTGTATTTGTATTCGCGCACGGCGGCGATGGCCTCGTCCAGACGGTTCCATTCACCGTCAAGCCATGCAGCGTCGGTGCTGAATTCGGTGTCCAGCATCTTGCGGCGCCCAGCCGCCGACATCAGCTCCATGTTGTCGACAACATGCTGGAAACCAGCGTCGCCCTTAATCAGTTCTTTTATTCTCATTGTTCAATCTTCATTACGTCATACACTGGCGTCTGCAGCGCCTCGCTAAGGGCGTCGCAGGTGGCGCGGCTGTCGAGGAGGAAGCCTTGCGGCGAGGTGGGGTTGAGAGTTACGGCTATCAGCTTAGACCGTTGCAGCATCATCAGCCGGTTGCCCTTGCGGGTGAAATCGTTGTAGGCTTCGGGGGTGATGAAGAGCTTTGTGAAGTCGCGCGCAACCAGCGTAATATCTTTGCCCAACGGCGTCAGCGCCTTGAGCAGGCGGTCGCTCACCGCCCCTGAGGCGAAGAGCGTGTGGCCGTAGCGCAACAGGTCGCCGCCGGCGCTGCCAATGAGGAACACCGACGCTATGCCGAGGTCGTGCGGCACCCCTTCCTCGTCCACGCCCCAGAGGCCCTGCTCCACTTGTCCCAGCGACTCGCGCAGGGTGGGGGAGACCTCGTCGAGGCATATCATGCTGTGCAGGAAGCGTGTCTTGGCTACCAGTTGCTTGAGGTTGGCCGACACGGCGGCACCGGTAGCCAGCACCATGCAGTCGGTCACAGTAGGCGAGGCAAGGCTCAAGCGCGACAGGGCGCCGTCGACAATTGCCAACTTGCAGCCCGCGTTGCCGAGTTGCCCTATCTGGCCTCGCAGCACTCCCGTGGTGGCGGCACCGCTGAGCAGCACCTTGCCGCGCACCAGCACACGCGCCGTCACCAGCGGTCCCAGCGCCGTGCGGCGGCTGTCCACGTACTCCAGCACCGAGACGGTCTGCCGCTTCATGTAGTGCTGCTCCGAGGTGATGAAACGGGTACCCTCGTAGAGTGTCACCTCAGGCTTGGCAGTGGCGAACACGCTGTCCACCTGCTCGCCGTCCACGCCTATGGAAGTGACGCCCACGGGCACCTCCAGCTCGTTCAGCCGTCGCAGGATATAGTTAAGGCACACCGTCTTCCCGGTGTTCTTCTCAAGTCCCACTATCGACAGGCTGCGATGCTTCAGTATTTCTTGCACGAAAGGCATCGCGCAAAGACTAATCCGTCAGTCCGCCATAGCTTTCTGCGCTGCGCTTCATGGCCTCGTCGGTGGTGAAGGCCTCGTAGCGGCGGCAGCGGGTGACCACCGTCTGGCTCGAGCAGCGTTCACCGTCGATGCGCACCAGCGCCCAGCCTGTATTGTCATCGGCAAAGCAGGTGCCGACCAGTGCCAGCGTGCCGTCGTCCTGAGTGAGCACATTGTAGGTGTTGCCACCCACGCTGCCCTCGCCGCGACGCGGTACGGCAGCGTAGCTCACGCGGAGCTTCGGTGTACCGTTCTCCTCGGTCTGGCGCAGGCAGTAGAGGCGCAGCTCCTCGTTTCGGCCCATAACAGTGGGTTTCAGTTCAGTGACTAGTGCCGACTGGCCGTCGGCGTGGCCGAGGCTCTGCTTCACCGAAGGCAGCGTGCCGTCGCTCACCGGCATGCCGGGCAGCAGCAGCGTGGCGTTGGAGTACTCGCCCTGATGCGGCGTGAAAACCACCGGCATGGTGCTTGCCAGCGTGCAGAAACGGCCGTATGCGCTCTTGCCGCCGCTGAACTTCGGGTCGGAGTCCTTCAGAGCGCTCCAAAGCCTCGTGATGTGCTTCATGCGCTGGCGTGCCATGAACTGGCTGCGGCTGTTGCGGCGCGGCTGCATGCTGGTGGCCGAGCGCATAATAGTCTTGCCGTTCTTGGTGTAGAAGGTAACACCGGCTGTCCTCACGCTGCCGTTAATCAGCAGCCCTGTCAACTTTTCTTTTGCCATAGTCTTTATTATTTTATGTGATTGGTATATTTTTTCTGCCTGTTGTCTCCGCCGCCTCTCCGTACCCTCTCCGTCTGTTTTTTGCATGTTTATCGGTTGTTCTACGGTTTTTATAGTTAAACAAGCGGTAAAAAACCACGAAACTGACGGACCGGATACGGTGCAATGTCCTACCGCACACGATTTTACGTTGTTCTGTGCGTCTTGCAGAGATGTTGCAAATATACAGATAATTATTTATCTGGCAAAAAAAGATGATATTTTTTCAGGGTACTGGGTCGTAGCCCGAGCCGCCGAAGGGATGGCAGCGGAGGATGCGCTTGAGGGCGAGCCAGCCACCGCGGAAGGGACCATACTTGCGGATGGCTTCCTGCGCATACTGCGAGCAGGTGGGTGTGTAGCGGCATGCCGGAGGGGTGAAGGGCGAGATGCAGGTGCGGTAAAAGGCTATCAGCGCCAGCATCAACTTGGCAAGCAGCTGTTTGGCGAAGTGCCACAGGTGTTTCATACTTCGAGGCTCTTAAGGATGTCCAGGCGGAGGAGCTCTATGAGCTTGTCCATCTTGTGGCCGAGTTGATCGTGGGGCATTATCTCGTTGTGGACATAGACCAGTGAGAGCACGATGCAGAGGTTGTGCTCTTGGAGGAAAGTGTAGAAGTCTGACTTGCGGAGGCGCCAACATTCGCGTGTGAGACGGCGCACATGGTTGCGGTCGACGGCGTGGCGGAAGCGGCGTTTTGGGGCGACAATCATTATCTGGCACGGTTGTGTCCCCTCGACGGCGAGCCACTGGACGCTAAAAGGGAACGCCATGAGGCGGTGGCCGTCGGCGTAGAGCCTGTCCATCAGGCTACGGCTGCAGAGCCGTTCCTCTTTGCCAAAAGTGTATGGCATTATTTCTTCTTGGCGGTAGTGGCTTTAGTGGCCTTAACAGTGGGCTTGGCTGCGGTTTTTGTCGCCTTTGCTGCAGGTTTTGTAGCGGTTTTTGTAGCGGTTTTTGTGGCAGGTTTTACCGTTTTTGCAGCGGGTTTCGTCGCTTTTGCAGCAGGCTTGACTACCTTTGTGGCAGGCTTTGCAGCGGGTTTGACGACCTTGACGGCAGGTTTTGCAGCGGGTTTGACGACCTTGACGGCAGGTTTTGCAGCGGGCTTGGGTGCAGGCTTGGCTGCTTTGGCAGCGGCTTCCTTCTTGGCTTCCTTCAGGGCAGCCTCCTTGGCGGCTTTCTCGGCGGCTAAGGCCTCGGCCTCTCTAGCGGCTTTCTCGGCGGCGCGGGCGGCGCGGCGGGCAGCGGCCTGGGCCTTCTTCTCCTCCATGCGCTGTTTGTAGATCTCCTTGTTGGCGATGACGGGCTTGCTCTTCTTGGCCGACGTGGTGATGGTGTTGCGCACGCCGTGCTTGCTGATTTCGCCTTTGCTGATGACCACGCTCTCGGGTGCTTTGCCGAGGATGTGGTTCTCGATGGCCATAGCCATGGAAGGGGCCGACTGGGTAGGAGCCGCTATGTTGAGCTTGATGCCGTGCTCCTTGAGGGCTGCATGGGTGGAGGTGCCGAAAGCGGCTATCAGTATGTTGTGGTCTTTGATGTCGGGGAAGTTCTTGACGAGGCTGCGCACTCCGATGGGAGAGAAGAGCGCTATGGCGTCGAAGCTGTCGATGTCGAACTTGGTGAGGTCGCGGGGCTTGGAGGTGTACATCGGAGCCTTGGTGTATTTGAACTTGGCTTTGTCCAGGGCTTTGGTGTACTCGGTCTGCTTCTCGTCAGAACAGGGGAAGAGGTATTTCTCGTCGCGGTGCTTCGACATGACCTCGAGGAGGTCAGAGAAGTACTGGTTGCCGAAGAAGACCTTACGCTTGCGGTACTGGATGAAGTTCTGCAGGTAGAGGGCTATGGCCTCGGTGGAGCAGAAGTATTTCATGTCGTCGCTCACGGTCTCGCGCAGATCCTTGACCATGCGGAAGAAATGTTCTATGGAGTTCTTGCTGTTGAAGATTACTGCGGAGTAGTCGCCGATATGGATGCGCGTCTTGCGGAAATCGGAGGCCGATATTCCCACTACCTCAAAAAACTTGTAGAAAGTGAGGTTGACATTGTATTTGTGAACTAAATTGCGGTAGGGGGATTTCTCCAAATCGGCGGGTTCCGGTTGCGAGATTAGTATTTTTTTGATTTTCATGCTCGATGATTATAATATCTCAACTGTCTGTTTTACTGTACTAAAAACCACTTCAAGAGTGCCAGGATAGGCACTGCTTCGACGGTGCAAAGATAGAAAAAAAGATAGAAACTGCGGCTTTTTGAGAATGTTAAAAATAGTTTCAGCGACCTGAAGAGGCGCAAGACGAGACACACCGCAGTGAATGAAGCAATGATGTAAAAGACTGTGTCGCGGCCCCACGGCAGATAGGTCTGGAGGAGGAGCAGTGGCGCTATAACGGTGGCAAGCAGCAGGTGGTAGATATAGTTGCTGGTGATGCAGGTAGCGACGGCATCGCCGTCGTCGAAGACGTTGCCCAGCAGGCGTGCCACAAGGTTGCGGAGTATATAGGCTGCGAAGAGTGCGGCTGTGAGTATAATCCATGCTGTGATGCCATTATGTGTCAGTGCCATGAGGTAGAGGCTGGTGGCGAGGGTAGCGGTGACGAAGAGCCCCATCGGCACCAGACGTGCGGTGTTGAGGTTGTTGCCGCGCACTAGACGGTCCATGGCGCGATGGTCGGCGGCAGCCTTCAGCAGGTCGGCGATGTGCAGCTTGTTGCGGTTGTAGTAGACGAACATGAGTGCAATAAGGATTACCAGCGCCGCAAAGAGCCATGGAGCCGCTGCTGTGGTGGTGCGTTGCTGCAGGTCGTCGTGGGTGACCGGCAGGGTGGTGTGCCTGAAGAGCGACAGGCGAATCACGGGGGCTTGTATCTCGTGGGGCGGGAAGATGCTGTCGAGGGCTATGCCGGTGTTGACATCGGCTTGCTCAGGTTGCTGGTAGGGAGTGTCCCACAAGTAGAAAGGTTGCGTGTTTTCGTCTGTCTGGGCGACAACGCTCATGGACAGCAACACGCATAGCAACAATACGATACACTTACGCACGGTCATTATATATGCTCCTTTCTGCGGTGCAAAATTACGCAAAATAATCGTTATGAAGAGAAAAAGTTGTATCTTTGCATTGTGAAACTATCAATAAAAAACCTGCATGAAAAGGATTGCCATACTGCTGCTTGCTGTGCTGCCGTTGCTCGCGGTGGCGCAGGTGAAGATACCCAAGGATGCCAACAGGTTCACATATCACCAGTACGACTATGGCGACGTGACCGACACCACGGTGGTCACCGTCGAGAGGGTGGGAGATGTGATTACCATCACCACTCCCAAGCCTGATGGCGTGCTGATACAGGGATATTGCAAGACGGTGACGAGCGTGGACTACGCCGCCGACAGCATCACGGTGACGGCCGCGTATGACGACACAGTGTACTATTACCGGACTGGCTTTACACGGGGAGATATTGAATGGCGAGTGGAAGGCGACAGGCACACATGTTCTGTAAACAGCAACACTTTGGTGTTTGTGATGGATGAAAAGGTGCCGATGAACGTCACGCCGCTGCCGTATTATGGGCAGAACAAGGGCGTGCTGCGGGAGTTCCACCGCAACGGACAGTTGCGAATGAAGCTCGTTAAGGCTGAAAGGCTTTCTCTAACCGAACTATCCGAATCAAACCGAATTCGGAATAATTCGGATTATTCGGTTAGAGTTTCTCCGCGCGAACTTGACCGCATCATGAAAGACCGTCTCGTCATCACCACCCGCATCTTTGACCACGAGCAGATATGTTGGGGCAAAGAGAATGCGAAGGTAGAGGGGTGGAACATACCATTCGACACAGTTATGCATTTTGCTGGAGGCACGCTGATATTGAAGCGAGTGCGGCTGCCGTTCCTCGGTGCGCACTACCAGCATTTCGTGGAGCTGCACCAGCAGAGCAACGGCGATGCCTACGATCGCACGGGCTCTGTCTTCGTGGTGTTGCCGGGCAAAGAGAAAAGTTTCTTTGATGGCATCAATCAGCACCCCGATTCACTGCCCGTATTTGTGGGTCGTGATGGTCAGCGCTATCAGGGCATAAAGGCGGAGGTGGGATATTACCCATTGCTTGAACTGGTGCGCTTCTTCACCCCCTTCGGTGTGGGTCACTTCAACGAACGCATGAAAGAATATGGCATAGATTGGCGTAAAGAGACCTACTACCGCCAAGAGATAACGGATGTATATACTGCTATGATACAGGATGCTGTAATTGGCGCCTGGATAGGTAACTATGACGGCGGCGGGCACTTGCTGACTATGGATATCAAGTCGTACCCTAACAGCTATCTGCGCTATGGGGACAGCGAGGCTGACAAGTGGATGCCGATGGTGCTGCCGCTTTTCAATACTTGCAACGTGCTCGAGATGTCTGGCCAAAACTATGGCAAGCTGTTCTCCACCGACTCGCTGACGGTGACATTTACGGTGCCGACCAGCGCAGTTGGCGCCCATCTGCGCTATATCAGCACCGGCCACGGCGGATGGGACGACGGTGATGAGTTCGTGCCTAAGCAAAACACTATCCTTATCGACGGAAAGGTGGCTTTCACCTATACCCCATGGCGGCAGGACTGTGGCTGCTACCGCGACCTGAATCCAGTGAGTGGCAACTTCTGGAACGGCCTCAGCAGTAGCGACTATTCGCGCAGTGGCTGGTGTCCGGGTACAGCAACACAGCCTGTCTACTTCGACCTTACGCCTTGGGCCGACGGCAAGAAACATACCCTCACCGTCGCCATTCCCCAGGGCAAACCCGTCGAAGGCATGTTCAGCCACTGGGCTGTGAGCGGTGCACTGGTGGTGGAATACTGACACTTGCGTTTTTTATTGCAGAAGTATAATAAATCGGCAGTTTGGGCGTTATCTAAAAATGTAAAGAAACAAAACTGATTGACATGAGAAAGATAATAGCTCTGGCATTGATGACAATACTGACCGGCGGCGCTGTGATTGCGCAGCATGGGCATGGTAACTGCGGCAACTGTCCGCACCATGCGCAGCATGCCAGGCAACAGCAGGCTCCGCAGCCTCAGGTTAACGCCGACGGCATAGATATGGCCGTGGTGAAGGCTTTCCCGACGGTGAAGAAGCTTGAGAAGAAAGGCAATTGGGTCGAAGTGCACGACGCACAGGGCAAGATGCTGGGTTATGTGGTGTACAGTAAACCCGCCAGCGACACTATACGTGGCTTCAACGGCGAGACACCGGTGGTGATAGCCTTTGACACAAAGAAAGTGATTACGGGCGTGTATGCGCTGCCCAATATGGAGACCCCTAAGTTTGCCCAGCGTGTGCAGGAGGCGGGCTTTTACGACAACTGGAATGGTCTCACCGTGAAGAAGGCTAGGAAGAAAAAAGTAGACACTGTGAGTGGCGCAACATATACCAGCCGTGCTGTGGCGCTGAGTGTGCAGGCGGCTTTGAACACGTTGTAACAATGAAAAATATACGCAACTTTTGCATAATAGCACATATTGACCACGGCAAGAGTACGTTGGCCGACCGCCTGCTGGAGGTGACGAACACCATCAGCCAGCGCGATATGCAAGACCAAGTGCTCGACGACATGGAGCTAGAGAAGGAGCGCGGCATCACCATCAAAAGCCACGCCATTCAGATGAACTACAAGGACTATGTGCTAAACCTTATCGACACTCCGGGGCATGTGGACTTCAGCTATGAGGTGTCTCGTGCCATTGCTGCATGCGAGGGCGCGCTTCTGGTAGTGGATGCCACACAAGGCATACAGGCACAGACTATCTCGAACCTCTATCTTGCACTTGAGAATGACCTGGAGATTATCCCCGTGATGAACAAGATAGACCTCGACAGCGCAATGCCTGAAGAGGTGGCCGACGAGATAGTGGACCTGCTGGGATGCAAGCATGAGGAGATACTTCGCTGCTCCGCAAAGACGGGCATGGGTGTGCCGGAGATATTGGATGCCATAGTGGACCGCATACCTGCGCCTGAGGGCGACCCCAATGCACCGCTGCAGGCACTGGTGTTCGACTCGGTCTTTAACCCATTCCGCGGCATTATAAGCTACTTCCGTATCATGAACGGCACGCTGAAGACGGGCGACCATGTGAAGTTCTTCAGCACCGGCAAGGAGTATGATGCCGATGAGGTGGGCGTGTTGCGGCTCAACATGGAGCCTTGTAAGCAACTGTCAGCTGGTAATGTGGGCTATATCATCAGTGGCATAAAGACCAGCAAGGAGGTGCGCGTTGGCGATACCATCACCCATGTGGGCGAGCCCTGCGAGAAGCCAATAGATGGTTTTGAGGCTGTGAAGCCTATGGTCTTTGCGGGTGTCTATCCTGTGGATACCGACGACTACGAGGAGTTGCGCGCTAGTATAGAGAAGTTGCAGCTCAACGACGCCTCACTTACCTTCGAGCCTGAGAGCTCGCTGGCCCTGGGCTTCGGCTTCCGTTGCGGTTTCCTCGGCCTGTTGCACATGGAGATTGTGCAGGAGCGTCTGACGCGCGAATTCAATATGGACGTCATCACCACTGTGCCTAATGTGCAGTACAAGGTGAAGCTCACCAATGGCACGGAGCTGGATGTATATAACCCTTCCGGCATGCCGGAGCCAAACAATATCGCTGAGGTCTACGAGCCGTACATCCACGCGCAGATTATCACCAAGGCCGACTTCATAGGACCTGTGATAAAGCTCTGCATGGACAAGCGTGGCATACTGAAGAACCAGAACTACCTCACCACCGACCGTATTGAGATTACCTTTGATTTGCCGCTCGGTGAGGTTGTGTTTGACTTCTACGACAAGCTGAAGTCCATTTCCAAGGGCTATGCCTCGTTCGACTACTATATTAACGGCTACCAGCCCTCCAAACTCGTCAAGTTGGAGATACTCCTCAACGGCGACCCCGTCGATGCCCTCTCCACCCTTACTTATGTAGACAATGCTTACCCCATCGGCCGCAAGATGTGTGAGAAGCTCAAGGACCTCATCCCGCGTCAGCAGTTCGACGTGGCCATCCAGGCCGCCATCGGCAGCAAGATTATCGCCCGTGAGACGGTGCGTCAGGTGCGCAAAGACGTTACTGCCAAGTGCTATGGTGGCGATATCACGCGTAAGCGTAAGCTCCTCGAGAAACAGAAAGAGGGTAAGAAACGCATGCGCCAAGTGGGTAACGTGGAAGTGCCGCAGAGCGCTTTCTTGGCTGTGTTGAAGTTGGATTGAATGAAATACCAATAAAATTTACCGATATGAAACAAGTATTCAAGTACATGATGGCCGCCATGGTTGTGGCCGCCACGTTTGGCCTGACAGGCTGTAACAAGGATAAAGAGGAGACCGAACCTACGGTCACCCCGGATCAAGGACAACCTGTTGCCGCTGTTGTTTTCCGTCTGAATGCCGAAGACGGTCCTGCTGTTGTCGCCGGTGACACTGTGCGCTACACCACCACAGATGCCGACATGAGTGGGTTACACTATCATGTAGCTAAAATCTTTATTGATAACAAGACCGCCGAAAGTTATGCTTTTAACCGCACCCTTGTGGTTGAGCAGGGTCCTGAAAATTTGAAAGTCGATGAGTGCCTTGATGTGTGTTATGACGGCCTCATCCCTGACGAAAAGCTGCCTTATAACATAGGTTCCGGCGTGTGCCAAGAGTATTCCATCCATACCAATCTTAAGCCAGAATACTCGGGTCAGCAGGTACTCTATAAGGTTACATTGGGCCAAGGTTCAAGGGTTAGTAACTCCGTGACGTTCTACCTGCTCGTCAACGTACAGTAGCATCGTAGCGGCGCACCTGCCACAGGTACCATATGGCCAAAGCGACATACACCGCCGCCGAGGCTGCAGCGAATAGGCGTATCGCCAACAGGAAGTTGGCAGCGCCTATTCCTGTTATTATAGCTGCCACACGCAGCACCAGCATCGCAATGTAAAAGATGAACTCTGTCCGTTGCGTCGAGAAGACGTTTGGGATGAACAGCATGCATGCCGAGATAAAGCCGGTGAGCACCCACGGCAGCAGAGCCTGTACATAGGGGCCGCAGCCTTGCCATCTTTCACCGAAACAGAAGGCGAAGACAGGCTCGGCGACAAACCAAGCGGCCACACATGCCACGATTGCCAACGCCGCCAGCGGCAGCAGGAATCGGCGCAGCATAGGCGCTATGGGTTGGCGGGCATGCACGGCCTCGGCGGTACGGGTGTAGAGCACGCGCTCGAAGGCTGAGCTTATGAGGTTGACGGGCTGCAGCGTGAAGGTCAGCGCAAGGCCGAAGAGGCCAACCTCGGCGCGGTCGAAATATATGGCGAGCCAAAGAAAAGGCAGGTTGGAGGAGAAAGTGCTCACAAAGTCTTTAGTGGCGACATACAGCGGGAAGTTCCTGTGCTTGTGTGCCGCCGCTTTTTTTTGTGCCGCATCGGTGTCAGGCAACGCAAGGCTGCGCAGCCGCAGGCGGTAGTTGAGGTTCGACGCCGCCTGACCCAGAACGGTGCCTACGGGCAGGCCGCTCTGCGTCATTCCGAGCCATCCCAGCAACACCTTCAGCAGTGCTCCGGCTCCGGCGTTGACGTTGTCAGAGACTGCTATCTGGGCGTAGCGATGGAAGCGGTTGTACAGGAAGCTGTAGATGCGCGATGTGCCGCAGAAGAAGACCATCGGCGGTATCAGCAGCACCATCCAGCCCAGCTGGCTGAAGTTGCCCGGCAGGGCTCCACTGAGCCATAGTACCAGGGCTATGGTGAGCAGTCCCAGTGAGACCAGTGTGTTGAGCCGCAGTGCGAAGCGCGATACGGCGGCAGCCTCGCTGTCGTCGTCGGCAACCACCACCGCCAGCTCGTACTTGCAGGTGGAGAGGATGATGAGCACCTCGATGTATGAATAGAAGATATTGAAGAGACCGTAGTCGTCGGGACTGTAGATGCGCGTCAGCACAAAGTAGGCCGCCAGAGCTATCAACTGCGCCAGAATGTTGCCGCTCACGAGCGTCGCCGCTTCACGCAATATGCCCTTCTGCTTCATAGCTCACCGTGGTATTTGCGCAGCACCCATTCCGCCGCCAGCAGCACTATTATCAGTATCAGGATGAGCGGCAGCCGCAGGAACTCAGCGTAGCGCGTGTGGGTGTATATCGTAGGCTTTAGGGTCTTCAGCTGCGATGCCAGTTCTGTGAGGGCGGCAGGGTAATGCGTTGTACCGCCTGTGGTGGCACTGATGGTGCGCAGCAGGCTGTGGTCGGCCACGAGACTGCGCTGCTCCAGATTGAGGGCCTCCACGGCAAATGTGCCGCTGGCCGTGAGACCGTCACCGGCAATGGCCTTGTAGCGGTACAGTCCGGCTTTGAGCACGGGCAGATTGAGTCGGTAGGCGGCACCGTCGCGGGCGAAGGTGTAGTCGGCTTCGGTCGAATCGCCTGTCAGGTGCAGCTGCACCTCAGGACTGTTGGTGAGTTCGTAGGCCTCGTTGTAGAGTTGTGCGCGGAGCACGGGGCTCTCGTCGTCGGCATAGCTGCGTGCCGTCTCCACCTGCAGGCGGCTGCGCGACTGCTGCATGGCGGTGAAGGCCACCAGCTGCGATACTAGCCGGTCGAAGTGGGTGTGGCTGCCGTCGGCCTGCCATTCGGCGAGACGCCAGCGCCACAGCCCCTCGCCCCAGATGAAGGCGCATCGCATCTCGCCCTGTGCTGTGGCGGCTATTAGGGGTTGGCGTGTGTCTATGCTGCCCAGCCTGGCTGTAAATAGTGACTGCACTCCGGCGGCCATACGCGCCTCGCCGAAGGGGGCCGAGAGCGGCGGCAGGGCTTCGATGGTAGCGGTGGCGTCGCCGTCGAGAGTGAACAGGGAGAAAGTGGGCTGGTAGGCTGCTGTCACTTCGTTGGCACGGCTCACGCGGGCGTCTATCTCAAGGCCGCTGTGCAGGGCGTTAAGACGCGCGAGGTCAGTCTGCAGGCCGACAATGAAGAGCTGCGGCAACCCTTTGGCAAACCCTATGTCGGGGTGAGTCGCCGACGGCAGGTTGTGCAGTATGGCGAGACTGTATGAGGTGTCCGCTTTGGCGTCAGCGGCGTATATCACCGTGGCCTCGTAGTTGGCGTTGGCTTCTATAGCCCGCTTCAGGGCTGCAAGGTCGGGGTGGGGAGCATTGGCGTAGATGGCCACCTTGCGGCGCGTATCAAGCACGTCGATATAAAAGGCTATGGCGTTGTTCTGAACCGAGAACTCTCCCTCGACGGGCTCAATCTTCACTGTTATGCGTTGCAGGCCCGGCGTCTTCGCAGGTAGGGTGGCGCTGACTACGGTCGAGAAGTTGTCGCCGTTGTAGCCTATGTTCTGCCTATGCATGACGTTGCCGCTAGCATCTGAAATCGTGAGTTGCGCGTTGTGTCCGCCCAGCCATGAAGCGTTCACGGTAAGCTCCACGGGGTATTCGTTGCCGAGCATGGCGATGCGGTTGCAGCGCAGGTCGGCAAGCGAGGCGTCGCGCCGTATCGTTGTGTCACCCAAAGCCACAGTGTAGACAGGGAACGGCAGCCGCTCGGCCATGGTGGCGGGATTGCTGCCGCGGTTGTAGATACCGTCGGTGGCCAGCACCAGGGCGGCGATGTCGTCGTGGCTGTGGCGCGTCAGTGCCTCGCCGAGGTCGGTGGAACTGCCGCCGATGGTCTCAATGCTTACCATGCAGTTGCCTTCCAACTCATCGGCGAGAGCCTCGAAGTTGAAGGCCGAATCAGCGCTTGCGGCGACCGACTGCGATATGTCGGCGGCCAACACCACGTGGGGCTTCTGGCGCTCGTGCACCGTCTGTCGGGACACGGGTGCCAGCAGCAGGAACGCTATTGCCGACACGGCGAGGAACCGGAGCGTGGCAAGCAGCCACTGCAGCCACTTTGCGAACGCTTTGCGTCCAGTCAAGTATAGCACCGTGGCGTAGGCCGCACCGGCCAAGAGGCACAGTAACACGTAGTACCAAGGGTAGTCGATTATCATCTCAAGTGTCTGTTTCGGAATGCAAAATTACACAAAAAATCCCACATACGCGCCCGCGCGCGCCATTTTTCTTCTCTCTTCCCTGTATTCCCTCCAATCCCGCTCCATCTGTTCAATTTTTGTTTACCGGTTGTTTTACTGTATAAAATAGGTAAACAACAGTAGAACAAACGCGGAACAGTCGGAGAGACATCGAAGAGGAGACGGCGAAGATGCGTCGCGAAGTAATTATTTTCGAGAAACGGCGTTATCTAAGATATGAGAAGATTGCTGTCTTTGTTGGCCATGATGCTGTGCTGTCTCGCTGCGGTGGGACAGTCGGGCTTGACAATCAGCGAGCTGCTGTACCAGCCACGAAGTGGTGAGGCCGAATATGTGGAGCTGTACAACAACAGCGACGCTGCTGTGGATTTGTCGGATTACCATATTGTCAGGTGGGTTGGCGACTCGCTGGGCAAGCATTATAAGCTGCCGACGCACACCGTCAGCCCACGCGACTATGTGGTGCTGACGAAGGATGCGGCTTCGGTGGCGGCGAACTATAGGGTTAAATACATGGCCAAGGTGGTTGAATGTCAGCTGCCGACCTATCCGAATAGCGGTGGGAGTGTGATATTCTGCACGGCTGACAGCGTTGAGGTGGAGAGGTTTGACTATAATCCGTCGATGCACAGCCGCCTGCTGCGCGAAGAGGCGGGGGTGTCGCTCGAGAGACGTTCCTACGAGCGTCCTGTCAACGATGCCGCCAACTGGTTCTCAGCTTCGTCTACGAGTGGTTACGGCACCCCTGGCTATGAGAACTCGCAGAGCATGGAGACCCTTGTGGAGGAGAGTTCGTTTGCCTATTCATCCGATGTTATCTCTCCCGACGGTGATGGTTACCAGGACGAGTTGGAGGTGAACTATGCGGTCGAGGACGGCTCGCTGATGGCGAAGATTGAGGTTTACGACGCCCGTGGGGTGCGCGTGAGGCTGCTGCTCAACAACGCGCTGCTGGGCACACATGGGAGTGTGGTGTGGGACGGGCGCGCCGACAATGGGACTGTGCTCCCGCGCGGACAATATATTATACAGACAACAGTTTACGACACCAACGGTACGCGGCAGATGCTGCGCAAAGTAGTGGCTGTAATGTTGTAATCTATTTATTTAGTGTTGATTGGGGGGGGCGACGGTGTCGAGCTGACAGTACACCGAGTTGTTGGAGAGGAACTCCGGCACGATGCTTTTCATCTTGCCGACAATCTTCATGTCGTCCATTGTCTCAAGGATGTCCCACAGCTGGTTGTACTCGGTGTCGATGGCCTCAAGGGGATAGCGGCGCACCTGTGCACGCATGATTTTGGGGTGGTAGGTGGGGATGTTGTTCTCCTTGGTGGCCAGTAGCTCCTCGTAGAGCTTCTCGCCTGGGCGCAGGCCTATCTCCTTAATCTCGATGTTGTGGAGACCGCTAAGCTGTATCATCTTGCGGGCCATGTCGTATATCTTGACGGGCTTGCCCATGTCGAACACGAAGATGTCGCCGCCCTCGCCCATGGCGCCTGCCTCGAGCACGAGGTTACAGGCTTCGGGGATGGTCATGAAGTAGCGGATGATATCTTTGTGGGTGACGGTGAGCGGGCCGCCGGAGGCGAGCTGCTTTTTGAAGAGCGGTATGACAGAGCCGTTTGAACCCAGCACATTGCCGAAGCGTGTGGTGACGAAGTGCGTCTGGTCGGTGGAGCGGCTCTGGATGTATATCTCGGCCATGCGCTTGGTGGCGCCCATGACGTTGGTGGGGTTGACGGCCTTGTCAGTGCTTATCATCACGAACTTCTGCACGCCGTATTTGATAGCGAGGTCGGCAACGTTGCGGGTTCCGAAGACGTTGACATATACGGCCTCGTAGGGGTTCTCCTCCATGAAAGGCACGTGCTTGTAGGCAGCGGCGTGGTAGACCAACTGGGGGTGGTAGAGCTCGAAGACCTCCTCCATTCGCGGACGGTCCTTGACGTTGGCAATGACAAATTCCATGCGCTCAAGCTCGTCCTTATAGGTGTTCTTCAGCTCGAACTGCAGGTCGTACATCGGCGATTCGGCCTGGTCAAGGAGAATAACTTTCTTTGGCTTGTAGAGCATCAGCTGGCGGCATATCTCTGAGCCTATGGAACCGGCGGCACCGGTGACGAGCACCACTTTGTCGACCACTTCGCGCACGATGTTGATGTTGTCCATCTTGATGGGCTCGCGCTCCAACAGGTCTTCAATCTTGATGTCCTGAATCTGGTTCGACGAGAAGGAGCCGTTGAGCCATGTGGAGACATGCGGCACAGCCTTGACGGTGAGGCCCAGGTCGAGGGCGCGTGTGGTGATGGCCTGTTTGTGCTTGATACGGATGGAGGGGATGGCGATGATGAGCTGGCTGACGCCCTTCTGCTTGATGAATTTCTCGTTGAGGACGTTCCTTACACGCATTACGGGTACGCCGTTGAGCTCCTGGTTGACCTTCGACATGTCGTCGTCGATGAAGGCCACCACGTGGTATTCGATATTGACATCTTGGTGCAGCGCATTGTAGGTGATGATGCCTGCCGCCCCGGCGCCGTAGATGATGACGTTTACGCTATTGCGACGGCGACGGAAATAGTCGTTATAGATGCGCTGTATGAAAAGCCTCATGATTATCATCATGACGGCAAGAAGCATGTAGAGTGTTGCGGTTGAACGGTAAGAGAGCAGGACTGGTGCGAAGCGGTTGGGGTAGGAGAGGTGGTTGTTGATGTACCATACGACCCAAAAGACCATAGCCGAACCGACGGTGGAGACGATAATCTTGAGTATGTCGTTCATGCCGGCATGGCGTATGATACCGCGATAGGAACCGGTGACGAAGAAGAATATCAGTGTCACCATCAGGGACAGCCCAAACTTGACCAAGAGGGATGCGGTGAAACCTCTTTGGAGTATGTCATTGTTGAGTAATTCATTCATGAAGAATGCAATGACAAACAACAGTATGTCAGCAATGAGCACCGCCCATTGTGAGACGGTTGAATGACGGTATCTTTTAAGAACGAATAGGTTCAGTCTCTTAAATAGTTTTCTCATAGCTTATGTTATTATTGTTTTTTGGACAGTTTTCCGTCATTAAGGATATATTCTCGTCCGCATTCGCAGTGCAGGCTGTCGTCGAGACGCTTGCCGCATTCGCACACCCAGCCTATGCGCTTTGCTGGCACACCGGCCATCAGGGCGTAGTCGGGCACGTCTTTGGTGACTACGGCTCCGGCGGCTATCAAGGCGCTGCGGCCTACGGTGTGGCCGCATACTACGGTGCTGTTGGCGCCCAGTGAGGCCCCTTCCTTGATAAGTGTTTTAGCATAGATACCATGCACGGGGAAGTGAGCACGCGGAGTGGTGACGTTGGTGAATACGCAAGATGGGCCACAGAACACGTTGTCTTCAATCTCCACGCCTTCGTAGACCGACACGTTGTTCTGTATGCGCACGCCATTGCCTATATGTACGTTGTTGCCTATGTTGACGTTCTGTCCGAAGGAGCAGTTCTTGCCTATGACGGCGCCTTTCTGCACGTGACAGAAGTGCCATATCTTGGTGCCTGCACCTATAGTGCAGCCGTCGTCGACATACGAGCTCTCGTGTATGAATATTTCGTCAGCCATTGTTGTGTTATTGTTTGATGCCGGACATGCAGCGCTCCAGCGCTTCTGTCCAGTATGGTATCTCTTGTTTGAATGTTTCCTTGAATTTGGTCTTGTCAAGCACCGAGTAGGCAGGACGCTTCACGGGGCTGGGGTACTCGTTGCTGTGGCAGGGCTGTATACGGCATGCGGTGTGGCCGCTCTGGCGCGCTATCTCCTTGGTGAAGTCGTACCAGCTGCACACGCCCTCGTTGGCATAGTTGAAGATGCCTTCGTGGCGCGCATAGTCACCGCTTTCGATAATGGTGAATACAGCCTTAGCCAAGTCACCGGCGTAGGTCGGTGTACCCACTTGGTCGAACACCACTCTCAGCTCGGGCTTCTCGGCGGTGAGGCGCAGCATGGTGAGCAGGAAGTTCTTGCCGTATTCGCTGTATAGCCAAGAGGTACGGAATATCAGGTGTCGGCATGCCGTAGCGGCATTCTCGCCTGCCAGTTTGGTGCGGCCGTATGCTCCGGTTGGGTTAGGAGCCATATCTTCGCTGCAGGGGGTATTGTATTGTGTGCCGCCGAACACATAGTCGGTGGAGAAGTGTATCAGCGTGCCGCCGGCGCTGTGCATGGCTTCTGCCATATAGCCCACGGCATCACCGTTGATGCGTAGCGCTGTGGCTTCGTCGCTCTCTGCTTTGTCTACGTTGGTGTAGGCAGCGCAGTTCACTATAAGGTTTATGCTGTTCTGCGCTACGAATGTGGTCACAGCCTCACGCGAGGTGATATCTAGCTCCTCGACGTCGGTGAACAGCCACCGGTGCACCGATGTCGGTGCAAGCAGGCGCATGTGTCTGCCCAGCTGTCCGTTGGCTCCTGTGACCAGTATGTTCATGCTTTGACGAAGGGTGTTACGAAGTCATTAAACATCGGGTGCTTGCGGTCTTTCTCGGAGAGCAGCACCTTGCTCGGCTCAATCTTCCAGTCGATGGCCAGCGTTGGATCGTCCCATGCGATGGCGCCCTCAGCTTCGGGGTGATAGTATTCGTCGCACTTGTATTGGAATATAGCCCTCTCGCTGAGTACGGCGAAACCGTGTGCCATCCCTTTGGGGAGGAACAGCTGGCGCTTGTTGTCTGCCGAGAGCTCTATTGTCACATGCTTTCCGTATGTCGCGCTCCCTTTTCTTATATCTACAGCCACGTCAAGTACGGCGCCTTCGACAACGCGCACCAGCTTGCTTTGTGCGTAGGGCGGCTTTTGAAAGTGCAAACCTCGCACCACACCGTAACTGGAGCACGACTCGTTATCCTGCACAAAAGTCACATCCATACCGGTCTGTTCGCGGAAGTCATGTGCGTTGTAACTCTCGAAGAAATATCCTCTTGCATCGCCGAACACGCGTGGCTCGACGATAATCAATCCCTCTATATCTGTTTTTATAATATTCATTCCTTGTTCTCAATCAGTTTTAGCAGATACTGCCCGTACTGGTTCTTAATCATAGGTTGTGCCACACGCCGTAGGTCGTCGTCTGTCAGCCAGCCCATCTCGTAACCTATACTCTCCAGACATGCAACCTTGAGTCCCTGGCGCTTCTCGATGACCTCTATGAATGTCGACGCTTCGGCAAGCGAGTCGTGTGTCCCTGTATCAAGCCATGCGAATCCGCGCCCCATGAGCTGTACGTTGAGTTCGCCGTCGGCAAGGAAAGCTTGGTTCACTGACGTTATCTCCAGTTCGCCTCGGGCCGAAGGTTTGATGCTCTTGGCCACCTTTACTACCTTGTTGGGGTAGAAGTAGAGCCCAACCACAGCATAGTTAGACTTGGGCTCCTTGGGCTTCTCTTCAATGCTAAGCACACGGCCTTCTGCATCGAACTCTGCCACGCCGTATCGCTCCGGATCTGCCACCCAGTAGCCGAACACGGTGGCTTTCCTGTCTACCTCTGCATTGTATACAGCCTGCCGCAGCATCTTGCCCAAGCCGTTGCCGTGGAAGATATTGTCGCCGAGCACCAGGCACACGTCATCGTCACCAATGAACTCCTCGCCGATGATGAAGGCTTGTGCCAATCCATCGGGCGAAGGCTGTTCAGCATAACTGAAGCGCACACCGAAGTCGCTGCCGTCGCCCAGCAAGCGTTTGAAGCCCGGCAGGTCAAATGGCGTCGAGATTATCAGGATGTCACGTATGCCGGCAAGCATCAGCACCGAGATGGGGTAGTACACCATCGGCTTGTCGTATATTGGCAACAGCTGCTTGCTGACGCCCTTTGTTATGGGGTAAAGGCGGGTGCCGGAGCCGCCCGCCAGTACTATTCCTTTCATCTATGCTATGCTGTTTGGTTTATTCGTTCGATGCGTCGCTGTCTTCGCCATATCCATAGCCGTAACCATAACCGTAGCCATAGCCATATCCATAGCCGTAACCATATCCATAGCCGTATCCGTATCCGTAACCATATCCATAGCCACCGTAGCGCTTACGCAACAGAGGCACGTCGGTCATGATGACAGCCATGTTCTTGAAGCGGTTCTTATCGGCCATTTCCTGGATGTAGGGCAGCGAGTTCTTGTTCAAGTGACCCACACGCATGATGTACGTTGTCAGGTCGGCCACACGGTTGATGATAGCAGCGTCGGCCACAATCTGTGCGGGCGTTGAGTCGAATATGATGTAGTCGTAATGCTGACGCAGATATGCCACCAGGCGGTCAAGTTTCTCGCCCATCAGCAGCTGTGTAGCGTTAGGCGGTGTCTTCTCGCAGACGATGTAGTCGAGGTGGTCGCTCGTCTCGCTGTGCATGATATACTTCTCGAAGTTGTCGTCCTGGTCGAGCAGATAGTGTATTAAGCCCATGCGGTTGTGACGGTCGATGGTCTTCGACAGCGAGCGTTTGCGCAGGTCGAAGTCAACCAGTATTGTCTTCTTCCCAACATACGCCAGCGACAGCGCCAAATTCAAAGCTGTGTACGACTTACCTTCACCAGGTGTGGTGGATACGGTCTGTATCACCTTCTCGTTGTCCTTCAGGAAGAACGGTATGTTGGAATGCAGTAGTCGGAATGCCTCCGTGACCACGTCGGTGCCGTTGGCGGTGACGATAATCTCGTCATTGGCACGTGCAGCCGGCTTCTCCGGAATCTCACCCAGAATGGGAAGTTTAGTGTATCTTTCGATGTCTGCTTTGGAACGCAACTTGGTGTCGAAGAAGCTGATGCAGAACATCACGGCTCCAGGTAGCGCAAGGCCGAGCACGATGGCAACGAGGGCAAACATCATCAGTCTCGGAGCAGTGAGCTTGGTCTTCGAGGGCTCCACGACCTTGGCGTTGGAGATAGTCACTGCCAGGTTCATGGCGGTCTCCTCGCGTTTGCTCAGCAAGTAGAGGTAGAGTTCCTCTTTAATCTTCTGCTGGCGGGTCACCTCGGTAACGGCTTTCGTCTGACCTGGCATAGCGGCAATCTGGCCGCGGGCCTTGGCCTCCTGATTCTTGGCATCCTGCAGGCGCACCTGTGTGGCGTTGAGCAGGTTGTTTACGGCCGTGTTGATAGCGCTCCACTGGGCGTCCATCTGCGACACCATGTTACGCACCGTCGGGTTGTTTGCACCACCGGTGGTCTTCACTCGCTGGTACTGGTTCACCAAGTTGTTGTAGGATGCAATCATAGCCTGTATACCGGCGTCATTGATACCCACGTTTGGCGGCAGCAGATCCTCTTTGTTGGTGGGGTCGGAAAGCACGTTCTTGATGTAGCGTATCAGCGTGAGTTCTGTCTCCAGGCTCACCACCACGTCATTGTAGCGGGTTCCGGTCTGCAACAGTGTGTTTGCAGCGCCTTGCAGTTCGGGCATACCCGAGCTGCGCTTGATCTGTTCCACTTGGGCGTCCACCACGTCGAGCTCTCCACTTATCAGGGCGATACGCTCACTGATGAAACTGTTGGTCTTCTGTGCCACCTTGTTCTTGTCCTCCACGGCGTCGTCGTTGTACACAGCAATCAGCGTGTCGACGATATCGCCCGCCCGCTTCTCGTTGGCGTCCTTGTAGGAGATGGAGAGAATCGAGGCCATCTTGTCAACACGGCTCACCGTCAGGTTGCCTATCATGCCGCGAGCCATGGGGAGAATATCCCTCTCGCCGATGAATAGGCGCATACCTTCCATATTGTCTCTGTAGAAACTTGTCTTCTCTATCTTGAACGACACAGTATCGTCAATGTTGATGGGCTGGCTGTAGTAGGCTTCACCTTTACGCATCTTGGCATTCTTGTATTTGTTGCCGAGAATCTCGTAAGAGTATTTGTTGTTTGCCTTCAGCGTTACCTTCAGGTCAAGCTGTGGCATACGTTCCTCGTTCAGGTCGTGCACAGTCAACTCAATGGGCGCGTCTTTGTAGTACGTCACCTTGCGGAACATGTCGTTGCGGTTGCAATAGTGATGCATGTTCAGGCGTTGCACCACTTGCGACATCAGCGACGACGAACGCAGCATGTACATTTCGTTCTCAAGCGACAGGTTCGAGTTGTCCATGCCCATGTTGTTAAGAATCTGGTCCATGTTGCGCGAACTGTACCTCACGCCTCCGTTGCCGTTGTCACGCACCAGAATAGTGCCCGATGACGTGTAAGTTTTCGGCTGAGTCTTGTACACTAAACCCGTTACAATGAGGCACACTATCACCGATATCACAAACCAATACCAGTTGTTCAGTACCAGAAATATCAAATCACGTATGTTCAGCGTGTTTTCCGACTGCTGCTCTCCCGAGTTGTTCTGTATTTGATTGTTATACTCCATCGTTTTATTCAGTTTATTTGTCCTCTTGAATTGGTTATCATGACTTGCTCGAATAGTACTTGGACAGCACCCAGTAGTAGAACATCGAGCTCAGCACCGACAGCACACTCAGACCTGTCGAGATGTAGGTCATCGTCATCGGGTCGCGCTCGGCAGTCTTCTTCTTCTTCATGTTGGGCTCCACATACACCACATCGTTCTGGTGCAGGTAGTAGTACGGCGACTCGAAGACATCCTTCGAGCTCAGGTCGAGCTCACCCACGGTGCGCATGCCGTTCTCTTCGCGGATCACCGTCACATTCTGGCGCTGGCCGTATATCGTCAGGTCACCCACCATACTCAGTGCCTCGAAAATCGTCATACGCTCGCCGTTGGCAACAATCATGCCGGGGCGTGCCACATCGCCAAGCACGCACACCTTGAAGTTCATCAGCTTCACAGTCACCTGTGCGTCAAGGATGTGCCCCTCGCTCACCAAGCGGCGCTGCAGCTCAGCGGCAAGCTCGTCGTGCGTCATGCCAAGCACATGCACTCGGCCCAGCACGGGGAAGATGATGTCGCCCTCATTGTTCACCAGATAGCCGTTCACGGCCGACGAACCGGGGTTCATCACCACGCCGTCCGACATTGCAATCTTGTTAGTCTCCTGGTTGAACGGGATTGTGGCGGCGGGAGTCTCGCTCTCCACATAGATGCTCAGCAGGTCGTTGGCCTGGATGCCCTTCGTGAACCTGCCGGTAATCGGTGTCTCCTCGTTGCGTGGTGCATCGTGCACATACGCCAGCTCCTCGCTCGAGCCGCACGACACCGCAAGCATTGCCCCCAATGCGGCGGCAAACATCGATAATTTTACATTATTCAGCTTCATATTATATTGTTTTTTTTATTCTTTTATATTGTCAATCAATGTTATGGCGCAATCACGCCATAACATAGCAATATGCAAATATACGAAATTATTTATATATAGAAAAAAATATTCTTCTCATACTCTTCTCTCGTCCATCTCATACCCATCTCATACCCATCTGCGTACCTAAGGAATACGCTGTTGATAACTTTCTTGTAAATGACAGTTGTGTATGTTGTATATTTTTGTAAAACAGTATATTAGATTGGATTTTGTCTTGTTTTTTGCCTTTTTGTGTCTTGAATGCCTATTTTTCGCTTTTTTTTGTTGGACATGAACTCTTTTGCGTGGCAGTTTCCGGCGATGTATGAAAAATTTTTTATATCGCAAAATATTGTAATTCAGCGGTAATGCTTTTTGATAAGAAAGTTTTTTGAAAAAATATTTTGGTGGTTTGTAAAATGGTTGTATCTTTGCATCCGCTTTCGCCGAAAAAACGGCGGTTGAAAAAAGCGAGTGTTATTTGAAACGGATGAGAAGAAAGAGATAGCGTGTGTCAATCCTTATATAAAGATATGAGGAGGACACGAAGACGAGTCAAAAAAGGTAAAAAAACAATTCTTACAATGAAGAGTTTGATCCTGGCTCAGGATGAACGCTAGCGGCAGGCTTAACACATGCAAGTCGAGGGGTAACAGGGCGTAGCAATACGCTGCTGACGACCGGCGCACGGGTGCGTAAC
>Ga0310690_10002323_pt1 | contig 31260 bp, 25 predicted proteins | sample AusTroGonzalo_MG_2_FD_207661 | JGI IMG/M metagenome (GOLD analysis project Ga0310690, IMG submission 207661) | Bovine rumen microbial communities from tropical cattle in Woodstock, Queensland, Australia - Gonzalo_04 (v2) (version 2) | ecosystem: Host-associated > Mammals > Digestive system >...
TGAAGCTCTCAAAATCCTCGCAGCAACATTTGGCGTTGAGCTGCAAGACATCTTGTAGCGGTTCTTGTTCCTCTGCTTCATGATGTCCATGGTGATGCCCCACGCAATGCACACAATATTCGGCAGCATCGTTGAGGCTGCTCGAAAGATGGTGGTTTTCAGTGCAATAGTGGAACTTTACATCCCAACCTATCGAAACGAAAAGCACCACAAGAGCCATCACAATGGATTCGATTTGCAGCAATCGTTTTTTCATGCCGCAAAATTAAGGATAAAACCCACAAAGTGTGCAAAGTGGGTATTATTTTTCCTTTTTACGCTTAAGAACGGCCAACGACCTTGTAATACAAGTTCCTCAACAAGCCGCCATATTTCTCTTCGGTTTTGGCATAGATGTAGCCTTCCTTTAGGAAATTGTTGATACTGAAAGCGTTATTGGGTGCAACTGTCGTACAAAGCAGGTTGTAGTCTCGTGCAACAGCTATTTTTTCCACCTCACGGATAAGTTGCCGTTGCAAGCCTTGACCGCGATAACCTTCACGCACCAAAAACAGCTTTTGGTTCGCTGATTTGTAATTGCCTTGCAAGTCCAAGTCGTGGAAATGGTCTTCTTCGATGCATCGAGGAACGTAAAACATACCAATGGCTACCAGTAAGTTACCCTCCCAAATGCCCAAGGTGACATTAGGTTCTTCCAAACAAGAAGCAATCATCTCGGGCGAATTATGGCGCAATATGCTCTTGTCGGGCAAAGCGGCATAAATCGTCTCATTAAGCTCGATGACAGCCTGTAAATCAGCGGTTTGACAACGGCGTAGTTCCATCAGTCCTCGTATATTGAAGTGAAGTTGAACTTGGTGACATCAAACAATCCTTGGTCGCTGAGTTTCATCTCGGGAATGACCAGCAATGCCATGAAAGCCAAGGTCATAAAAGGCGCGTAAAGCTTTGAACCCAAGTGTTTTGCAAGGGCATCGGCGTTCTCGTAAGCTTGTGCCACTTCGTAGCCATCTTCATTGCTCATTAATCCGGCTACGGGCAAAGGTACCGCTACCATTTCGGTGTTGCAATAAGTTGTAACGCCGCCCGTGTGCTCGATGAGCAGGTTTACTGCATGGAGGATATCTTTGTCGGTAACGCCCACCGCCACGATGTTGTGGCTGTCGTGCGCCACGCTGGAAGCCAAGGCACCGCGTTTCAGTCCAAAACCCTTGATGAAAGCCACAGCGGGCTTAGACGGCTTGTAGCGGTTGATGACCACGATTTTTAGAATGTCACGCTCCACATCGCTGACAATACCACCATCCTGTACTTTTGGATCGGTTAAAAACTGTTTGGTAATCAGCTGACCATCAAAGCATTCAATGACCTTGATTTGCTTGCCTTGGTCGGGGACGAAAAGGTTTTCGGCATGGATGAAATCGGCTTCAAAATGATTGGGCGTTTCAGTTTCCACATACTTGATGTGCGACACGCCATTTTCGGCCACCAATTCTCCTTTGATATAGGTTTGCTTGGCGACAGGGTTCTTGAAATCGTCCACCACGATAAAGTCAGCATCGTCACCCACTTGTAACATACCCACATTGAGTTTGTAATGCTTTACGGCATTAAGTGAGGCGGCTTTCAACACATCCATTATATTGTAACCCAATGCAATAGACCTCCTGACCAGCTCATCTACATGGCCTTTCACCAGCTCGTTGGGATGCTTGTCATCGGAGCAGAACATCAATTGTTCGGGGTGCGTGGCCATTAGAGGAATCAGAGCTTCAAAATTCTTTGCCGCGCTGCCTTCGCGAATGAGGATCTTCATGCCAAGACCAATTTTCTCCAAGGCTCCTGCATGACGGAAGCACTCATGATCGGTAGTGATGCCGGCACTTACATACTTCTGTAAGTTGTCGCCAGTCACTGCTGGCGCATGGCCATCAATAGGCTTTCCGTATTTCTTGGCGGCGGCGATTTTCCGCATTAATTCAGGATCCTTGTTGATGACACCAGGATAGTTCATCACTTCCGAGAGATAATAAATTTCGTCGGAAGCCATTAGCTCTTCTATGTCGTTGGCATCTAGGGTGGCTCCTGCTGTCTCGAAAGCAGTGGCTGGTACGCAACTCGGCGCACCGAAGAAAAACTTGAACGGCACTTTCTTTCCGTTGTCAATCATGTATTTAATGCCACGTTTCCCGAGTACATTGGCGATTTCATGTGGGTCGCTGACCGTGGCCACTGTGCCGTGGCAGACCGCCAATCGGGCGAACTCGGAAGGCACAAGCATGGAACTTTCAATATGTACATGCGCATCGACAAAGCCTGGCATGATATACTGTGTGTTGCCCACAGGCTGTTCTTCGATTTTGGCGATTTTGCCGTTCTCGACGATGACCACACCTGAGAAAATCCTTGAATTGACGAGGTCCACAATTTGGCCCCCGATGGTGAAAGAGTTATTGTTCATAGCTTGTGCTTCAATTTTGGCGCAAAAGTAAGGATTCTCCAAATCAACCCAAAATTATTTATTTTTGCGGTGCGTAATCCTTTGAACCTATGAAACACTTGCACCTATTATTAATGGCATTTTGTGCTGCAGTTATTAGCTGTACGGAACAGCCTACCGTCAGCGGGGATGCTGACGGCGGCAATGAAACCGATTATATCCAATATGTCAATCCCATCATTGGGACGAACGGCATGGGACATACTTTTCCAGGAGCTTGCGCGCCTTTCGGCATTGTGCAATTGAGTCCCGACACTGACACCGTGCCGCATGACATTGATGGTCAATACCAGCCGCGAGTATATGAGTATTGCGCTGGTTATCAGCATAAAGACAGTACCATTGTGGGCTTCAGCCATACCCATTTCAGTGGCACGGGTCATTCCGACTTGGGGGATATTTTGGTGATGCCCGTCACGGGAGAAATCAAGTTCAACCCTGGGACCCAAATCAATCCCGATGGAGGCTATCGTTCCCGTTTCAGCCATGACACCGAAATTGCGGTGCCGGGCTATTACGAGGTGTTTTTGCAGGATTACGGCATCAAGGTACAACTGACTGCCACGGAACATGCTGGCATTCATCGTTATACCTACCCAAAAGGTGAGGACGGCAGTATCATTTTGGATTTGCAGCATGGTATTTATAATTATGATGGCAAAACGATTTGGGCCAACCTTCGCGTGGAGAACGACACACTTTTGACAGGTTATCGCATTACAAACGGCTGGGCGAGAACAAATTACACCTACTTCGCCATCAGTTTCAGCCAACCCATTGCCGACTATGGCTATCGAGAGTTGCAAAAGCCCAAATACAACGGCATGTGGGGAAAGTTCGACGTGAAACACAATTTCCCCGAAATGACTGGGCGCAGGATTGTGGCGTATTTCACTTTCAACCAACCCGAAACGCTTGAGGTGAAAGTTGCGCTTTCCGCAACCAGTACAGAAGGAGCTTTGCACAACCTTCACGCCGAGACTGACGGGCGCAACTTTGAGCAACTTTTGGCTGAGACCCAATCCAAATGGAACAAGGAACTCTCCATCTTGCAAGCCGAAGGCACTGAAGATCAGAAGGCTATGCTCTACACTTCGCTCTACCACACGATGATAAATCCCTCCATCTACATGGATGTGGACGGCCAATATCGCGGTATCGACCATAACATTCACAAAGCGAGATGTTTCACGAATTATACCGTCTTTTCGTTGTGGGACACTTATCGCGCCTTGCATCCGCTGTTCAATGTGTTGCAACCCCAGCGCAATGCCGACATGGTGGAATCGATGCTGCAACACAGCGAGCAAAGTGTCCATGGATTGCTGCCAGTTTGGTCGCACATGGGCAATGAAAACTGGTGCATGATTGGCTACCATGCTGTTTCCGTACTTTCTGATGCCTATGTCAAGGGTGTAGTCTGTCTTTGCGAGGAACAAAGCAATCCACAAGTCACAGAAATGCTGAAAGCTATGCAACGCAGCTCGACTTGCCCCTATTACGTCAACCTTGACGACTACCAACGTTTGGGTTACGTGCCTTTCGACAAAAACAGCGGCTGCGTTTCCGTGACTTTGGAATATGCCTACAATGACTGGGCGATATATCAAGCTGCACATAAAGCGGGCAATACCGAAATGGAAAAGCTTTACAAGCAACGCGCCGCTAACTGGCGAAACACCTTCGACACCGAATTGGGTTTTGCTCGTCCGAAGATGAGCGACGGCACTTGGAAGGAGCCTTTCAATTTGTTGGACACCGAAGGCGAGGGTTTTGTGGAAGGCAATTCATGGGTGTATTCATTTTATGTGCCGCAAGATGTGAAAGGCCTTATTGAAGCAATGGGCGGTGACAAACAATTCATCCACAACCTCGATACCCTGTTTGTCATGCAGCTGCCCAAGGAGTTTTTCGAGAACACCGAGGATGTTACTGAGGAAGGTTTGATGGGCTGCTACAACCATGGCAACGAGCCAGCACATCATATTGCTTACCTATATAACTGGAGTTCACAGCCTTACAAGACCCAATACTGGCTCCGCGAAATCATGAATCGGTTCTACAAGAACAATATCGACGGCCTCTGTGGCAATGATGATTGTGGCCAGATGTCGGCGTGGTACATCTTCTCGGTGATGGGCTTCTATCCCGTTTGTCCGGGCAGTGACCAATATGTTTTAGGTGCGCCGTATCTGCCTTATATGAAAGTGCGATTAGGTAACGGCAAGATTTTGGAAATCAAGGCTCCCGAGGTGAGTGATGAGAACCGCTATGTGCAGAAAGTGACGCTCAACGGAGAAGAAATCACGAAACTTTACCTCACGCATGAACAGTTGATGCAAGGTGGAGAATTGGTATTTGAGATGGGTAATAAACCAAACTTCAAAAGAGGCACAAAGCCCGAAGATAAGCCGTATTCTCTGTCGGATTAACTTAGAAAACATAAATTTACAGCCAAATCACCTCAAAACCATTCAGCAAATTGGAGGCTTTTGGGACATCATCTGTGAATCCCAATACATAGCCGCCACCGCCTGAACCGGAGATTTTCACACCGAAATTGAAATCATAGTCGGCGGTGAACAAGTCCAATGTGTTGTCGGTAATCATCGGGCAAAGGAACTCAAGTTGTCCTTTGGTGAGTTGTTTTAATGCATTGAAAAACAATTCTTTATCACCAGAAATCATTGTGTCAATGCAAGCCTTGACGCAAGGTTGGTATTCCGTTTGGAAATGCCTCAAGAATTCGGGATTTTCGCGTTGTTTCTTGAAATGGTTCACCAAAGGTTTGGTATTACTCTTTATTTTTGTGTCAATCAGGCAAATATGGATGTCTTTGTTGAGGAAATCGTCGGAAAGGATTTGTAACCCTTTGGGCGTAATTTTGAACGGCTGACCCAAATAGCATTGCAGCGGGTCGATGCCAGAGCTGCTGCCATGGAAAAAGCTTTCCATCTTGCCGAAAATCTCCTTAAGCTTCAGATAATCATCGGTTTTCTGTTTAGCATAGGCATCGTAAACAGCAGCCACCAACGTTCCCGAACTGCCCAAACCATAGCCCGAAGGCACATTGGAGTCCAAAAAGAGGTTGTAGTAAAGTTCGTGGTTAAACCTTTGTAAATCAAGATTATCCTTAATGCCGTTTAAAGTAGAAAGATAATCCGCGAAGCGTTGCAGACTGGCATTGGATGCAGCGGAACCTTGCGCTAACAAATGCGAGGCAAAACGCCACTGCGCTGAGAAATTTTTCAAGGGCACCATCAAGGCGGTGCTGTCGAAAATCATCGAGTACTCGCCGAAAAGAATGACTTTGCTATAGTAACGCTCTCTCATCACAGTATTTTTTTCGAACCATCTCCAACTCGGTCGGCAATCCATTGGTTACCAACGCAATAAGACGACAAAACTTTCTTGATAAAACACTCCACTTTTTCGGCTTCGCTTTCGGGATAAAGCAAATGCACATTGGGCCCAGCGTCCAAAGTGAAACAAAGCGGGATTTTGGTTTCATTCCTAAAATTCCTCACTGCTTCAATAATGCGCAAAGTATTGGGTTTCATCAAGATAAATGACGGATTGGAACACATCATCAAGGCATGGAGTTGCAGGGCTTCTGACTCGGTGATATTAATAAAGGTGTCCAAATCGCCCGATTTCAAGGCGGCTAACAAGTTCTTGATGTTTTCGTTGGCTTGTGCATAACGCGCTGGAGCGTAGGGATTTCCTTCCATCAAGCCATGGCCAGCGCGGCTGGAAACGGATTTTTTCTCGCCGCTGACGATCAAAATGCTGTCGCGATAAGTCTTGAAAATGGGGTGGATGTCGTTTTCCAACGAAACAGCATATTCATCAGAACTGCCTTCGTAAGCCTCCGTTGCGCCCCAAAGAGCCATCTTCGGGAACACTGACCGCGCTGCACTGCCCGAGGCCAAACGCGAGAAATAGGAAGCCTTACGCAAATCCAATTCCGTCTTTCCAGCAAGTTGATTTTCAATCTCCAATAAGCACATCACAAAGGCACTCATCGAAGAGGCCGAAGACGCGATACCCGAGGAATGAGGGAAGGTGTTGCGGCTCTCGACTTTCAACTGCAATTGGTTGATAAATGGGAAAAATGCTTGATTGTCAAGCAAAAACTTCTTGATTTTTGCGCCAAAAGGGGGATTTTCTTGACCTTCAAAGTAAAATGTGAATCCAAATTTTTCTTCTTTTTCAAAAGTCACAAATGTCTCAGAGCGACATTCCGACAAGGTAAAGCTAATTGACGGATTTTGAGGGAGTTGTTTTCCATGTTTGCCCCAATATTTTACCAAGGCAATGTTCGACGGACTCTGCCAGCCTACTTTGCCTTGAAAGTCGTTGGGTACAGGGTCGCGATAGGCTTCGCTTTTATATAGTTTTTCCATATTTTGCGTCTTTTCAGACCGCGAAGATAAGAATTTATTTGGATTCCTTGATTACTTGCCTTTTGTGAATATTCCCTTCCCTCTTTTAGAGAGGAGGTGCTGCAAATCGGCGGGGAGACCCTTTCGTAAGCAGGATAACACAAATAACCAATTATTTCATTCCTTGAATTATGCTTTCCAGCTTCGCCAGTACTTTCTTCCGCGACTTGGTTTGCCACAACTCATACATATTCAGTTCATAGTCAGGGGAAAAACCACTTGAAGCATCCTGGTTGTCGAAATCATAGCACTTCCCGATGTTGATCATCGCCTTGATGCCCGATGGCAATGTGAAATAATAAGGTTGCGCATTGGCCCCAGCCGTTTTCTCACCTAAAAACACCACCTGTTTGTTTTGCGACAGCATGATGGCAAAATACTCTGCTGCCGAAACCGTTTCATGTCCCATCAGCACATAGATGTTGCCGTGATAACGTTGCGATACCGGAATGGGATTCTCAAACTTGGACCAACTCGGATCCTGATAATTCACGTTTTCAAAGGTGTGGTTCAGGTAGTATTCCTGATTCTTCGAAATGTCAATCTCCGTTTCTTTCCTTTCTTCAGGAATGAAATTGGATGATGCCATCGCGCTTGCATTGCTCACACGGTTCAGCGTCAGGTATCTGAAAATGGTGTCATTGTCCACCAAATAACCAAGGACGGTGTCACAGAACGAGCTGTAACCGCCCATGTTGTACGATATGTTAATAATCAGGTTGTCCGCCTTCTGTATCTCCTCGTAATGTTTGAGGAACTCTTGGGAAAAGCTCTCGTTACAGTTTGTCAAGGCGAGATAAGCAAAGCTGTTTGTCGTGTCCGCAACAAAAGCGTTCACCGTCCTCCAGTAATTGCCTCCAGTATAAAACATGTCGTTAAGATTTCGTTTTTCAGGGTCAAGATAATAGTCGGCATACACATTCACCTCGCGCACTTTGTCCTGGTCTTTGATACCCAAACGAATTTTCTCATCACTTTTCATCAAGCAGCAGTTGAGGTTGCCGAAATAAAACATTGCTTCGTGAATCTTAAATTCTTCGTTGGAGCAGGTAACGTACGGAATATGATACTCCCTGAAATAATCCAAAGCGGCCATTCCGTTGATGGTCACTATCGTATCTCCAACATGTAGCGAGTCCGCCATTCGGCTGCCAAAATTCTCGATAATAACATTGCCTTCATGAAAAGCGGTAGCTAGCATGGGATAAGCGAGATGTTTCACCAAATGATCCGACGCTCCAAAAACTTTGGTGTGGCCATTGTTGAAGCAAGCCATGAACTGCTGAAGCATTTTCCAGTATTCAAAGTCATCCTTGGTTTCCGTTACCTTGGGAAGAAACGCCCTATAAAGGCTATCAATATCCAACCCTGGGCAGTTGTCAATATTTCCGAAGTTATATGACGTTTCCTTCCACAACACAGAAAGTTCATAGGCTTTCTGCTCCGCTGGAATAGTGGAGAGCTCTTGTGCTTGCATCCTTATTCCTCCCGCCATCAGCAGGAACGCAAGCAAGGTGTAAATCTTTAAGTTTTTCATGTACAGTTAATACTATCTGATAGTGTTTAGGTTTTGTTATCGGCAAAGGTAAACATAAAAAGTACTTGTCAAGAGTTTTTCAAAGAGCTTCAAATGTTTGTCTTTATAACACCATCTTTTGATACCCGAAAATCACCTCCAAGCCTTTTCCCTTAAAGTACTCTCTCACTTGACTTTCAGGCCATTCCGTTGCGGCAAGAATAAAATCGCCGCCCCAAGCTCCCAAGGATTTCAAAACACCCTCAAAATCGGGGAAACGCTTTTGAACGGGTTCTTGGCCGATACAACGCGAAATAATACGCTCATGGCATTGCATAATCAGACCAAATTCATCCAAATTTTGGCATTTTGGCACGGCGCGACTAATTTCTGAAATGGCTTCTATATCTTTTTGTAAATCAATAGGATTAGCCTTCGCCAAAAACGCCTTGATTTCCTTAGAGGAACTTTGCTTTTGCCCTTGATAGACAAAGAAAAGGTGGTCGGCAAAAGAGGGTTGGTAATTTACCGATTCAACTTTTTGGGTCAGATCTGACTGTCGCTTTGCGTCATTGCGAGGAACGAAGCAATCCAGACAATCTGACTCTTCTTCAACAAGTTGATAATAAATCGGTCCATCCGCTGTAGCGCAAGCAATGTCGTAGCCCGAGCCGCCAAAGGTCAGTTTCAGCAAATCGTAGGGATTCACATTCGCCCATCTTGCGAGATTGGCAATCAGCGTGGAGCTGCTGCCTAAGCCCCAATTGGGGTCGAAATCCAACTGGGTGGTAAAATGCAGATCATTGCCTTCAAAAGCATTGGGATTCAGTTGCTTGACAGCTTGCAGGATTTGTGCCAGTTTCTCGGCTTTCGGTTGGTCATCGCAGTTGATGATGTCAAGGGTTTCAGGGTTCAAGGTAACTGAAAACCATGGACCGTCAGGTTTATGGGCGTTCCATTGTAGAGACGTGCCATGGCACGTCTCTACAGACAGGGTCTGCCCTAATTTCAGTGGCAATGCCAATGCCAATGCGCCTTTTAGGACGAGATATTCACCTGTTAATAAGAATTTTCCGTGGGAGTGATATTGTTGAATCATTGGAGGTGTTTTTTATTGCACGCAGAATTCGCAGAATTTTGAGAATCGCGATGCGACGAAAAGTTATTTCCCAGCAAACTTCTCATAATTCCCATAATTCTGTGTGAGATAATTTATGTGAAACTAGTAATACTTATTGACAATTCTATGTATTCCATCCATCAAATCATCCACGTTGAAATTGATAAGTAATCCAACTTTTTTCCCTGTTAATTTGAGGTAAGAAGTAAGTTGCTTGTAATGAACTGGATGTAACTCTTCCACCGATTTAAGTTCAACGATAAGATTGTCCTCTACCAAAATATCAATCCTTAATCCATCACCAACATTGCATCCTTTGTAAACAACATCAATGGAAACCTCACTTTCGGCATATATACCATTAAGTTCCAACTCTTTCATTAAGGCCTTTTGGTACACACTTTCCAACAGACCTGGCCCCAATGTCTTATAGACTTCCATGGCACATCCTATGACCTTGTAACTCAAAGTGTCGTTTTGGTATTCTGTCATGGCGGTTTTGTTTGTTATTATGTTTCAAGCAGAATGCACAGAATTTTGAGAATCGCGATGCGTCAGTAATCTGTTATCCGGCAGGTTTCTCATAATTCCCATAATTCTGCGTGAGAAAACTATTTCTTCAAAGAGTCTAAAAACTGTTCCACCGCCGCATAAGACACCGTCTTGTCTTTAAAATATTCCCGTGCCTTTTTCTTCTCTTCATCGCTGGCATTCAGTTGGTTGAGGATGTTGTTGAGATGCATCTTCATGTGGCCAGCCTGAATGCCTTTGGTGGTCAGAGAACGCACGGCGGAGAAGTTGTTGGCCAAACCCATCGTAGCGGCAATCATCATCAGCTCGGGAGCTGTAGGATTGCCAAGGAGTTCTAAAGTTTTCTTGGCCAAGGGGTGCAAACTGGTCAAACCGCCCACGGTGCCCAAGGCCATCGGCACCTCAAGTTCAAAGTGGAAAATACCGTTTTCAATCGTGGCCGAAGATAGACTCTCATAGCGTCCGTTGCGCGAGGCAAAGGTGTGACCCGCAGCTTCCACGGCTCGGAAATCGTTGCCTGTGGCGATGACTACTGCGTCAATGCCGTTATAAATGCCTTTGTTATGTGTCGTGGCGCGGTCAGTGTCGATGTGAGCAATATCCACGGCCTTCTTGAATTTCTTGGCGTACTCGGCACCAGATAAATGTTCGTCGATGCCGTCCAACCGCTCCACAGGGCATTCCACCCAGACTTTCACGCGACAATCGGGCGTGTTGTTCGACAAGATGGTCATGATGATTTCCACCTTGCGAAGCTCTTCAGGTAACTCTTTTTGCTCGGCGAAGAAGTCTTGCAAACTGTGTCCAAATTGTTCCAACGCGGAATTGATGAAGTTGGCACCCATCGCATCGCCCGTGTTGAACTCCACACGAATTTGGTAATAGTCAGGGATTTGGGCAGTGTAGTCAATAAGTTGCATCCTCAAAATGCCACCGCCGCGTTTCCGCATTTTTGCAGTCATTTCATCGGTGTCGGCCATTAAACGTTCCTCGATTTTCGGGAATAGGGCAAACAATGTTTCCTTGTTGCCACTCCAGCCGAAATGCACCTGTCCGACCTTGCGAACATCAATGACCTCAGCATGGAAGCCGCCACGCTCTCCCCAGAACTTGGCCGCCGCCGAAGCTGCTGCCACGACCGAACTTTCCTCAATAACCATCGGCACGACATAATCTTTGCCGTTGATGGTCACGTTGGGCGAAATGCCGTATGGGATAAAGAAATTGGTGATGGTGTTCTCGCTGAACTCGTCAAAGAGCTGCTGCTGCCTCGTGTCGGGGTGCCAGTAGCTTTTCAGCAGACTGATGACCTCGCCCGGGTTTTCGAAGTAGTTGGCAATCAGCTTCAACTTCTCTTCCTTGAGCAGCTTGGAAAAGCCCTTTTTTATGCGTTCGCGAGTAGCCATTTTGGTTTACCATTCTTCTTCTTCAATAACTTTTTCAGGAATGAGGCTCTCCTCAAACTTTTGGCCCCAATCTTCAGCAAAGTTGATCATCTGTTGCAGATAATTGTCCCAAATAGGCTCATACAGAGGGTCTTCCTTGTTCATCCATTCCTCGCAGGGATGGTTGCTTTGGGTTTTTTGCATGAAATCGGTGAGCGTGTAGCGCACACGGCCTTCGCGTACTTCGATAACGAAACGGTAGGTAATCCAAGGCCATTTTGACTTCACGGGGTCGCCATTGTCAAGCTGGAACTGGTGCTTGCCTTTCATTGTGCGCCCGTCATTTTGTTGTAGGATGGTGGAGGGACTCTTGTAGTAGGAGTTCATAAACTGGCTGTAGATGCGGTTAAACACCTGATCTTCAGTGCCTACTGTGTTGATGACCTTGCGGAAACAGATTTTTTCCGTCTTTGCATCGATGGGGAGATTGGTTTGGGCAAAAGTGACAGTCGCAAACAAAACGGCGACGATAAACAATGCTGCTTTTTTCATTGCTGATAAAATTTGGTTACAAAATTAGTAAATTTCGGATTGCAAAATCGCAACGGAGCAGAATTTAGCAAAATTCAGGCCAAAATCAGAATGGAATTAGCTGAGAGTCTTCCGAACAGTCGATGTCAAGCTGGGGATGGCCTTTATAATATAAGGTGGAAGCCGAAAGAAGGGATCCGCTTAAATTGTCCCTAACATTCACGGAGGCCTCCGTCGCATTGGCCAAATGGATATACATGTTTTCCACCTCGGCCTGTGCCATGTTGATGGTAAACGCATTGTCGGCTTCAAGGGACGCAGAAACCATCGATCCGCCAAAAACAATCAGTTGCGATTGGCCATATACGCCCGTGGTGAACGTATCCTCAACATCAAAAGAACCTTTGCAGCACGACCCATCATTGATATAAACGGAACAATTCATTCCATGATAATTTGCACCAAGAATTCGCGATTGTTCGCTTAAAAGTAAGGAACAGTTTTGGGAAGTAACCTCAAAACCAATGCAATCCGAAGCGTTGTGCAACTCAATGTCTATGCCTTCTTCCAGTTTAAAATGTCCATTTAAGGTGATAACAGAAGCGTTGTCGGCCTTGAGGGTAAGAAATTGCTTTTCCGAGGTGTGTATCGTGGCTCTGAAAATCGATCCTGATGGTTTGTAAACGTATGTGTTGAAACCGATAGTCAGTCCATTATCGGTCTCGCTGACAGAAACGTACTCTTCCAAATAGGCGGAATATTCCAGTTCCACAAAGGTGTTCAAACTATCATAAACGAAGGTGACTTTCCAGCCGTCATTGACATTAACATGACAGATATCGGCATTTTCAAATACGGTCTTCTGCTTCAAGGTCATATCAACATCTTTCTTGCAGGAAGTGGCGAAACACAAGGCCACGCATAGGATGAGTATAGGTTTGAATGCTTTCATAGGGTCTGTAATTATGGTCGCTTTGCGTCTTTGCGAGGAGGAACGACGAAGCAATCTAGGCCAATGGTTTTCATAATATGCCTGTATAGACTGCTTCGTACCTCGCAGTGACGCGAAACGTATCATGTTTTAGTATAACGGAATCATTACAACATTATTATTGGTGATGATAAGGTTCGCCCTTCAAGATGGTGAAGGCGCGGTAAAGCTGTTCGACGAAGATTAATCGCACCATTTGATGGCTGAAAGTCATGGGCGAGAGCGACATTTTTGCATTGGCGCGCTCATAGACTTCTTGCGCAAAACCGTAAGGTCCGCCAATGATGAATACCAACCTTTTTGCCCCAGAAGCCATCTGTTTTTCAAGGCTTTCCGAAAATTCCACCGAGGTAAACTGCCTGCCGTATTCGTCCAAAAGGATGACTTGGTCAGCGGACTGAAGCTGTTGTAAAAGGAGAAAACTTTCAGCCTTTTTCTGTTGCTCCTCGCTTAAAGCTTTGCGGTTGCGCGGGTCGGGGATTTCCTTCATCTCGAACGAGGCGTAATGCCCTAGCCGCCCGACATATTTCTTGATGCCAGTGATGAGGTAGTCCTCGTCAGTCTTTCCTATGACAAGCAGCAATATTTTCATTTTCAGTGTTTTAGTTCTGTTGGATTTGCAATCCGACAATAATGAGAAGGGGATTACAAATCCCCCTTTCCATGCGGGCGGATTACAAATCCCCCCGAACCTTGGTCGCTATAACTAAAGTGGTTATGTTGGTTTTGATTGTTTTGTGATAATATTATAACTTTATGTTCTCCAATAGTTTATATGCCTTGAATCGGTCTTGTTCCAGCTGGGTTTTCAGTGCCTCTAAGCCGTTAAACTTCTCTTCGTCGCGGATGCGGTCGATGAAGTGGACGCGGATGTGCTTGCCGTAAAGGTCGCCATCGAAACCGAACAGATTAACCTCGATGATGGGTTGGTTTTCGCCTCGGTCGCCGATGGTGGGACGGTGCCCGATGTTGGCCATGGCTTTGTAGGTCTTGCCATCGTAATCCACTAAACAGGCATAAACCCCGCTTTTGATGATCATGTACTCTTGCGCCAGTTCAAGGTTGGCGGTGGGGAAGCCCATGGTGCGCCCGATTTTATTGCCCACGATGACCTCAGCGGTGACGGAATAAGTGTAGCCCAACAATCGGTTGGCACTTTTCACGTTGCCCACAGCGAGGGCGTTGCGGATTTTCGTGGAACTGATGGCAATATGTTCAACATCCTGTGCAGCAACACGTTCCACTTTGAAATGATATTTTTTCATCAGATCGTTGAGCAGACCGAAGTCGCCCATGCGATTCTTACCGAAATGATGGTCGTAGCCCACCACAATGTAGGACGGATGGATGTGGTCGATGATGTAATCCTTGATGAAAACCTCGGAAGGGGTGCGCGAAAACTCCTTGGTGAAATTGATAATCACCACGTTGTCGATGCCGAATTCCTCGAATTTCTCAAGTTTTTCCTCGGGTGTGCAAAGAAATCTCAAGTTGGAGCTGTCGATGTTGAGCACCTGACGCGGGTGAGGGCTAAAGGTAACCACAACAGTCTCACCACCAACACTTTGTGCCAAGCTCTTCATCTTGTTGAAGATGGCCTGATGCCCAAGATGGACACCGTCAAAGGTGCCGATGGTGACCACGGCGTTGGGGATGTTGCGGGCTTCTATGATATTGCGAAAAATTTTCATTACTTAAAATACTGATTGATAACATACTGTGCTATTTGCACGGCATTCGTCGCAGCGCCCTTGCGGATGTTGTCGCTGACAATCCAGAGGTTCAGGCCTTTTTCTATACTGAAATCGCGGCGGATGCGGCCTACGAAAACCTCGTCTTTGTCATAGGCGGTGATGGCCATGGGATAGAGGTTGCTGGCTGGGTCATCTTGCACCACTACGCCGGGCATGGCAGCCATGAGTTTCTTAACCTCTTCGATCTCGAAATGTTTTAAAGTTTCAACATTGACAGACTCGCTGTGGCCACCCGTGACGGGCACACGGCATACTGTTGCAGTGATCGCGATGCTGTTGTCGCGCAAGATTTTGTGGGTCTCGTTCACTAATTTTTCTTCCTCGGTGGTGTAGCCATTGTCGCAAAAATCGCCGCCGTGGGGGATGACATTACGGTAAATCTGATGCGGATAAGCGGGTTTCATCGTTGTAGAGACGGTGTGCACACCGTCTCTACTAGCGTCTTCTTCGCTGTTCAATTGATTAATCCCTTTCACACCACTACCGCTCACGCTTTGGTAGGTCGAAATCACCAATCGTTTGATGCCGAAGGCTTTATGAATCGGTGCCAAAGCCATCACCATCTGTATGGTGGAGCAGTTGGGGTTGGCGATGATATGGGTTTCAGGTGTGATGGTATCGGCGTTGATTTCAGGGACGACCAAAGGCACGTCCTTTTCCATGCGCCAAGCTGAGCTATTGTCGATGACGAAAGTGCCTTGTTCAGCAAAACGTGGCGCATATTGTTTGGAAGCCGCGCCGCCCGCCGAGAAAATGGCAATATCGGGGCGTTTTTCGATAGCTTCGTCCACGCTGACGACGGTATAGGTTTTGCCTTGGAAAACGATTTCCTTGCCCACAGACCTTTCCGAGGCCGCAACAATCAATTCATCAATATGAATGTGCTGTTCGTCAAGTACTTGAAGCATCTTTGAGCCGACCAATCCGGTGGCTCCCACCACTGCAATTTTCATTTTTGTTCTTTTTTATTGGCCGCAAAAATAGGAAAAAAGCGGAAAATCAGCGATCTGCCCGACACATTAATAAAAAAGAACGGGGCAGATTGACTGTCCCGTTTCATGAGCCACATGTCGGACTCGAACCAACGACCTACGCATTACGAATGCGTTGCTCTACCAACTGAGCTAAAGTGGCTTCTCAATTGCGGCTGCAAAAATAGGAATAATTTTGAAAATGGAATGAAAAAGCAAGAAAAAACTTTTTTTCATCAATCAATGCAATACCAAACTAAAATTATAGTTATATATTCAAAAGATTCTCTATCTATGCGATGCAAACACTTACAAAATGAAAATAAAAATCTATATACTAATTTGTGTTTCAGTCGGTTGCTTGCTTTTCTCTTGCAGGACACAATCTTCTATGGGGACTTTTGGTTTAGAAGATTACAGCGAAGAGGAACTGCATGAGTTGCGTGAACGAAGCCATGCAACAGCGATGGCTTACCTGGAAGAATTGGAAAGTAGCCATCCCGATTCCGTCACGATGCTCAGCTTCGATGCGACATTTTTGGATACCTTTCCCGACTTCTCTAAATATAATAAGGTGTCGATGGTCAGCTTTACTGGTATCAGGACGAAGAAAGTGAACAAGTCGCTGTTCGCGTCCGATAGCTTGGAAAACGTTACACTGAACGGATGCAGCTTCCGAAAAATCGAGTTCCCTGAAGATAACCATATTGAACGTTTGAACCTGACGAATTGCTACCTGACCCGCATCCCATCGAGCATACGCCAATGCAAGCACCTGAAAGCACTCAACTTGGAAGGCAACCAAATCCGCCATATCCCGAGATGGATCATGGAACTTGACAGCCTTGAGGAAATCACATTGAACTACAATCAATTGAGACTCACCAAAGCCGACATTCGCCACCTCTCAAAAGCCAAACAAATCATCATTGGTGGCAATGGTTTTGAGAAACTACCCAACAACATCGGTCGGCTGCGCTGTGAAAGCCTCAACTTAGGCAAAAACAAGTTACATTCCCTGCCGCTTTCGTTTGGACAACTGAAACAACTGAAGCACGTGATTTTCTATGAAAACGAGTTTACGGAGATTCCCGAAGTGTTGGCTAATTGCAACGAGCTAAGGCATTTGGACTTCTACAAAAACAACCTCACTGAAATTCCTGACTTCGTGGGCAATTTGGAGGATTTAGGGCAGCTTTTCCTTTCGTACAACAAAATTAAGGTCATTCCTGACACTTTGCGTAACCTGAAACAGCTGAAATATTTCTACATCCACCACAACGAACTGCATTTTCTGCCCGCTTGGTTGCCGGAGATGGACTCCTTGGAACGTATCAGCGTTGGCTACAACCATTTGCTGGAATTACCCGACTTGTCGAAAATGCCCTCACTGAAAGAATTCGACTGCGAACATAACCTGTTGGAACGCTTTCCCTGGGAATTGGTGGAAAAACCCGACATGGAGTTGCTCATTCTGCGTGACAATGACTTTAACTTTTCCCATGAGGAAAAAATGCGCCTCATCCAGGTCAGCAAAACAATTAACCTCATCTATTGAAAACATATATAAACATGAATGACCAATATATCACGAATTAAGTAGATGAGCAGATTAATATACATAATCGGCAAGTTGAGATTCCCTTTCAGGGAAAGGAACTCGCTTGTTGTTTTACATGCGGCGGCTTGTGGGACTTACGAGCAGTCAATTTGTTCATGCCGTCGCTTGATACAACTATGTATCCACTCCATTCCCCACAGGAGAATCTATCGGAAAGCATGTTAACATTAATGAACAATTTATGGATAATTTCAGACAATTTATGTTGAAAAACAACCACTTATGTTTTTATAATCAAAAATACAATAAAATAACTAAAAAATTAGTTGTATATTCAAAATATTCTCTATATTTGCAGCGTTAAACATTCAAAAACCCATACAGCCATGAAAGAATTGACCAAAGGAGAAGAACAAGTGATGCAAGTCATCTGGAGCATCGGACAAGGATTCGCCAACGAGATTATGGCAGCCTTCCCCGAACCCAAGCCAGCCTACAACACCGTGCTGACCGTCATCAAGATATTGGAAAAGAAGGGCTTCGTGACGCACGAGACTTTCTGTCGTGCAAACCGTTACACCGCGCTCATCAGCAAGGAAGAGTATTCGAGACATTTCCTCGGTAGCGTGGTGGAACGCTATTTCAACAATTCCTACCTCGACCTTGTTTCGGCTTTCGCCAAAAAGGAGAATTTCAGCCTCGAAGAATTAGAAGCCCTGAAAAAGGTCATCGACGAAGCCATAACCGAAGAAAGGAAATAAGCCATGAACGCACAACAACTCATCATCGGTTACCTGCTACCCATCACAGTGGCTATCGCCGTGTTTTGGTTGGTTTATCGGCTATTGTTCGTCAACAGCAACCGTTTTCGTTTCAACCGTTTCTTCCTGCTCACGGCAATTCTGTTTTCCTTGGCTTTACCTTTGATTGGTACGCTGATGGGCAACAATGCGCCACAAGTGGTGACCTTGAAAGAAAACCTCTTCAAAAGCACTCTCTTGGATGAAATAATCATTACGCCCGATGGACAAATGCCCGTAGTCACGCCCGAAGTCGTGGTGGAACCAGTTTCTCGTCAGCATTTCAGTCTGTGGCAGTTTCTCGTCGGCATTTATTTAATAGGTGTCGGCGTGATGACGTTACTTTTCCTCTTCAAGATGATGAAACTCGTCGTGTTGATTGCCCGCTCACCGAAGGAGAAACGCGAAGGTTACACGGCAGTCTTCACAGGTCTTGAACAAGGTTCTTTCTCCTTCTTACGCTACGCCATCTTCCCGAAAGAAGATGTGTCGGCAGACATCGTGCGCCACGAGAAGAGCCACATCGCCCACCACCATTCGGTGGACATTCTCTTTGTCGAAGTAATGATGATTCTGCAATGGTTCAATCCCTTCATTTACAAGTACAAGAAGGAATTACAAAGCCTCCATGAATACCAAGCTGACCACGACGTGGTGGCCACTGGCGTGAACAAAAAAGACTACATGATGCTGATTCTGCAGCAGTGCACGGCGGCAGATTTCAGCGGCATTAGCAATAACTTCAGTTTAATCCTCACTAAAAAACGAATCAAGATGATTACAAAGAATGAAAAGGCCAAGGGCCTCTGGTGGAGGCTCTTGGCGACATTGCCCGTGCTGGCTCTCCTGATGATTGCCAACACAAAAGTGACGGCACAGGAACAACAGCCCGACAGACAACAAATTAATGTTGAAATCGGACAATTCGAAATCTTTGACGATTTCGGCAACCCGATGAATCTGACGGATACCATCATCTACAACGAAGATGGTTCTTACATCCAGTTCAAGACTACGGAGGCTCCCGACCCAATGACAGGCGAAATGCGCAGTAAAATTACAGCCACTTCCTGCAATGCTGACGGAACGCCCAACGAAAACATTAAATTCACCCTCAATGCAATTGAGAAGCATGGTGACACAACGATGTACACCGTCGAGCCTTTCACCCTCGATGCTGATAACTTCAGACTCCTCATCCAAACAAGCGAAGACAACCCTGTTCAGATGATGGAGAATTACAACGACACCATTTATGACATCGTTGACCAGATGCCCAAGTTCCCTGGTGGCGAAACAGCCATGATGGAGTTTATCGGCAAGAACGTCAAATATCCACAAAAAGCCAAGGATGAAGGCATTCAAGGTCGCGTGTTCATACAGTTTGTCGTTGAGAAAGACGGCAGCATCGGCGAAGTGAAACTGCTGCGAGGCATAGGAGGCGGTTGCGACGAGGAGGGTATCCGTGTGGTGAAGTCAATGCCGAAATGGACTCCTGGACAAAAGGCTGGGAAAGCTGTCAGAGTTTATTACACTTTGCCTATTTTCTTCAAGTTGGATGACCAAACCCCACAATCCAACAATAAAGGCGACATGAAACCCGACAAAAACGGTGTTTATTCAATCGTTGAGGAAATGCCGCGATTTCCAGGCGATGACAAAGCCTTGATGGAATATATCCAAAAGAATTTGATCATGCCTGAGAAATATAAAGGCAGCACTGATGAAAACCCTAAATTGGCCGAATACCGTACGTTTGTCCGGTTTGTGGTCAACGAAGACGGCTCAATTTCAGATATCCAGTTGCTCAGGAAGTCTGCCGAATTCAAAGATTTGGATGAAGAGGCTATCCGCGTGGTAAAATCCATGCCGAACTGGGAACCTGGCAAGATAGGAGGAAAACCTGTGAAGGTTTATTTTAACCTTCCCATTATATTCAAATTCAAGAAATAATTCAGTTTGTAGGGTTATCGTATCGCGGCAGCTGCACGGTGAAATTTCGTTGCAGCTGCCACGGTATGACAGCCCAACAAGCCTAAATGATTAATTGTTCCCACCGAATTTTCGGTACATACTGCACGCCGTCATTGTCGCGATAATACGCCAGTTTGTCGCCCGCATTGACGGCATGTAGTTTTATTTTCTCATTGCCTTTGCCAATGGCCAAAATCAGCAATGGCTCGTAAGGCAACTGGAACGCCTCGGTAATCTTCGCCTTGTTGAAGGCTCCAATCATTATGCCATTCAGACCCATTTCAGTGGCTTTCAATAACATGCTTTGGGCGGCAATGCCAAGGTCGATATCCACGAACTTGTTTTCGGGAATCGTGCTACAAATGATGATAAAAGCTTCTGGCTCTGTTCCCTCAAAAGGCAGGTGTAATTCGGGCAACAAGCCACCCAATTTCATGTTCTGCACAATGATGTCGGCACCCGTTTCTTGGGTAACGAGCTTAAACCGAAGCACTTGCTGGTTCTTTGCGGAGGCGATTTTGGTGTTCACCGCCACGATACGTTCCAACATTTCGCGCTTCACCACAAAGTCCTTCTGATAACCACGATAGCTGCGGTTTTTCTCAAACAGCGTGTCGATGGAGGTGTGCTTTACCACGGTCTTCTTCGCACCTGCGCCGAAGACTTCTTCATAGCGTTTTTCCAAATATCCGTCGGCCATAGTTTGTAAGTAATGGGTTTAAACCTATTGCTATTCAATACATTATGTGGATTTATCCCACACTGCAACCTGCCGCGACCAAATCGCTTGGAGTAAGCAGCACGAGACGACCATCCTTGTCCTCAGCGGAAAGGATCATGCCTTCGCTGACCACACCTTTCAGCTTGCGCGGCTCGAAGTTGGCGATGAAGCAGACCTGTTTGCCCACCAGCTTTTCAGGTTCGGTGTAATATTTCGCGATACCACTGACGATGGTGCGTTTGTTCATGCCGTCGTCAATGAGGAACTGCAACAGCTTGTCTGCCTTCGGCACTTTGCAGCATTCGAGGATGGTGCCCACGCGGATATCGACTTTCATATAATCGTCGAAGCTCACGACGGGCTTCACTTCGGCAGGTTTCCAGGCATTCAGTTGGTTGGCCTTCTTGGTGTCTTCCAACTTTTGCAATTGTGCCTCTACCACACTATCTTCCACCTTCTCGAACAGCAGTTCTGGCTGACCGATGATATGGCCTTCGGGTACTAGTACGGTGTTTTCAGCATTGTTCCAGCTTTGGAAATCCAGGCCAATCATCTGCTGTAACTTTTTCGCACTGAAAGGCAGGAAAGGTTCGCTCAAAATGGCGAGGTGTGCCACGATTTGCAGCGACACAGCCATCACGGTTTTAACGCGCTCGGGATCGGTCTTGATTTGCTTCCAAGGCTCGTTATCAGTGAGATACTTGTTACCTAAACGTGCCAAGTTCATCAGTTCCGACAGAGCCTCGCGGAACTTGTAGTTCTCAATCAAAGCGCCAATCTTCTTCGGATAGGCGTTCATCTCGGCGATAGCAGTTTGGTCGGCTTCGTTGAGGTTGTCCAATGCGGGAACGGCACCTTCATAATATTTATGCGTCAGTACGAGGGTGCGGTTGACGAAATTGCCAAAAATAGCCAATAGTTCGTTATTATTGCGCTCTTGGTAGTCTTTCCAAGTGAAGTTGTTGTCCTTGGTCTCAGGTGCGTTGGCAGTCAAAACGTAGCGTAAAACATCTTGTTTTCCAGGGAATTCCTCGAGGTATTCATGAAGCCAAATAGCCCAGTTTTTCGAGGTAGAAATCTTGTCGTTTTCGAGATTGAGGAATTCGTTGGCAGGTACATTTTCAGGCATGATGTAACCGCCGTAGGCTTTCATCATGCAAGGGAAGATGATGCAGTGGAAGACGATGTTGTCCTTGCCGATGAAATGCACCAGCTTGGTCTCGGGGTCTTTCCACCACTTTTCCCAATTTTCGCCACGCTTTTCGCAAATCTCTTTGGTATTGGAGATGTAGCCGATAGGCGCATCAAACCACACATACAGCACTTTGCCATCGGCGCCCTCAATCGGTACGGGCACGCCCCAGTCGAGGTCGCGGGTGACAGCACGGGGTTGCAATCCGCCATCGAGCCAGCTTTTCACTTGGCCATAGACATTGACTTTCCATTCCTTGTGACCTTCAAGAATCCACTCACGAAGCCAGCCTTCATATTGGTCCAAAGGCAGGTACCAATGTTTGGTCGGCTTCTTGACCAAAGTCGCACCGCTAAGTTGCGAATGCGGATTGATGAGCTCATCGGGACTCAAAGAACAACCGCATTTGTCGCACTGGTCTCCGTAAGCATGGTCATAGCCGCATTTCGGGCAGGTGCCTACAATATATCTATCAGAAAGGAATTTCTGTCTTTCTGGGTCGAAGAACTGCTCTGTTTCTTTCTCGATAAATTTTCCATCATCGTAGAGTTTCTTGAAAAACTCTTGAGCCGTCACACGGTGAGTCGGTGATGAGGTGCGTGAATAAATATCGTAGCTGATGCCGAAATCTTCAAAAGACTTCTTAATCAGCGTGTGATAACGGTCGATAATATCTTTAGGTGTGCAACCTTCTTTTTCCGCCTTGATGGTAATCGGCACGCCGTGTTCGTCGGAACCACCGACAAACAGGACTTCCTGGCCGCACATTCGCAGGTAGCGGACATAAATGTCGGCGGGGACATAAACGCCGGCTAAGTGACCAATGTGGACGGGGCCGTTGACATAAGGCAAGGCCGTGGTTACCATGTAACGCTTGAAGTGCTTGTTCGTTGATTCCATTTTTACAATTATTAGTTGTTTAATTTGCAGTTATTCATAATCCCTCACCTTGAGGATACCCCTTAAAGGGAGGAGGGAAAGCGGGTGCAAAAATAACAATTATTGTTGAAATGATATAAAGCAAGCTGAAAATGCAGTATCTTCGCGGCCCAAATCATAAAACGCTATTTAGCAGTAAGGAATAATATTGTGTTAAACTGGAAAAGAATGAAAAAGCCTATTAATGATTCGATAAAAACCTCCTTTTTACTTCGTCGATGGCTCCTCGTTATCGGCTTAGTATTGACGATTTTGCCTGGTTTCGCGCAAAGACGCACCATCAGCGGCTACGTAATGGACGCTGCCAGCAAGGAAACCCTTATCGGGGCGACTGTATTCGACAAGAATTCTGGAAAAGGTTGTGCCACAAATAGTTATGGGTTCTACACTTTGACATTGGATCAAGGTCAGGTGGATTTGCAGGTTTCCTATGTAGGCTATGTGCAGTACAACCAAGCCTTGGACTTGAAAGAGAACATCAGCCTTAATTTCGCCCTTACCACTAACACGACCTTGGACGAGGTGGTCGTGGAAGCCACCCGTGCCACCGTGAGTGCGCGCAGTCCACAGATGAGCGTGGTGGAGCTGCCTGTGCAGCAAATCAAGAGTATCCCAACGCTTTTTGGCGAGGCCGACGTCCTGAAGGCCATCCAACTGCTGCCCGGTGTGCAAAACGGCTCGGAAGGGTCGGCGGGCATGTATGTGCGCGGTGGTGGTCCCGACGAGAACCTGTTGCTCTTGGACGGTGTGCCAGTTTACAATGTCAATCACATGCTGGGCTTTTTTTCTGTCTTCAATCCCGACGCACTGAAGAATGTTACCTTGTATAAAGGGAGTTTTCCGGCGCATTTTGGAGGCCGTCTTTCATCGGTGGTCGATATTCGCATGAAGGAAGGCGACATGCAAAAGTACCACGGCAACGTGAGCATTGGCGTGATTTCCTCAAAATTCAACTTTGAAGGCCCTATCGTGAAGGACAAATTGTCGTTTAATCTCTCGTTCCGCCGCACTTACGGCGACTTGCTCCTCAAGCCCGCCTTGTGGATTATGAAGGCACAACTGGAGGATGTCAGCAAGCTGAACGTAGGCTATCATTTCTATGACCTCAATGCCAAGCTCAACTGGAAGATTTCCGACAAGGATAGGCTGTATCTTAGTTTCTATTCTGGCGACGATGCCATCAATTTTGGGGTGAAAACCAAGGACTATTCCTACAGCGATATCCAATACACCAGTTACATGGGTCTCAATTGGAAATGGGGCAACAAAGTGGCCGCCTTGCGTTGGAACCATGTGATGTCGCAAAAGCTCTTCATGGACGCTTCGGTCAACTACACCCAATACCGTCACAACCTCGGCATGGAAATCTCGGAAGAGAATGTGTATCATTATCAGCAAAACACCAACACCTTGGAAGTAGTAAAAAATGAATTCGATATGGCCTACAAGTCGGGCATCAACGACATAACCGCCAAGGTTGATTTTGACTACACGCCTTTGCCTAACCATGAAATCCGCTTTGGTGGCAACTACACCTATCACATGTTCCGTCCCGAGGTACAATCGATAAAAATAGTTGAAAGTACAGAGACGGGTATCGACACGGTTGTCGGTTCGTCCAATGTTTTCGCCCACGAGACGGCACTTTATGCAGAGGACAACATGACCTTTGGCGACATCTTCCGCGTGAATGCAGGTGTGCATTACTCCACTTTCACTGTCGAGGGCAAGACTTATCAAAGTGTGCAGCCGCGCCTGAGCACCAGCGTGATGTTGGCCTCCAATTTTTCGCTCAAGGCGGGTTATGCCTACATGACGCAATATGTCCACCTGCTCTCCAACAGCAGCCTCAGTCTTCCCACCGATCTTTGGGTGCCTGTCACGGCAAAGGTGGAGCCAATGAAAGCTCACCAGTGGTCGATGGGCGCGTTTTGGGAGTTGCCGCAGCTCTTCGACATCTCGCTTGAAGGCTATTACAAGTCGATGGATAACCTTTTGGAATACAAAGACGGTGCATCGTTCTTCGGCTCGTCCGAAACTTGGGAGAACAAGATTTGCCTCGGCAAAGGCTGGGCTTATGGCGTGGAGTTTTTGGTGCAGCGCAGCTTTGGCAAAACTACGGGTTGGGTTGGCTACACTTGGGCTCATTCCAAACGCAAGTTTGACCGTGATGGCATGACAATCAACCAAGGCGAAGTGTTCCCTGCCAAATATGACCGTCGCCACGACCTTAGTATTACGGTTCAACATAAGTTCAGCGAAAAATTTGACCTCAGCGGCACATGGGTCTTCAGTAGCGGCAACTGTGGCACGCTTGGCACACAGATTTATGAAGGCTTGATGAATGAATGGGGCGAAATTCCTTCCATCAGCGCTTTAGAACGCAACAATTTCCGCATGGGCAACTATCATCGCTTGGACCTAAGCATGAACTATCACCACAAGCCTTTCAAGTATGGTGAAGGCATCCTCAATTTCAGTGTTTACAATGTCTATAACCACAACAATCCCTTCATTGTTTACACATCTTACACTTGGGATGATGCTTCTGGCGAAGAAAAGAAGACACTGATGCAGGTGAGTATATTTCCCATAATTCCCTCGATTTCTTATAGTTATAAATTCTGATGAATCATGATACGAAACGCACAAAATATTAATATTACTGCCGCTTTGCGTCTTTGCGAGGAAGGTACGACCGAGACAATTCGTAGAAAAAAACTTTTGGTCAGAATCGTTTCAGTCCTCGCGATGACATTATGCCTATTTACCTCCTGCGAGAAAGCAATTGAATTCAATGGCGAGCAGTCCGACCCGAAGTTGGTCATCAACAGCCTTGTGGAGCCCGGACAGGGTGTGAAAGCCCGTGTCAGCAAGAGCTATTTCTTCTTGGATACACTCAACACCACTGCACCGGAGGACCTTGTGGTTTCGCTTTATGTGAATGACAATCTCATCGGCGGAATGACACCTTGTGTCGATACCATTTGGGCATGGTACAGCATAGATGAATATTATCTGGTTCCTGGGTATTACAACGACTATTGTCCGCAAGATGGCGACATTGTCAAAATCACCGCTTCAGCCAATGGCTTTGATGAAGTGGAAGGCACGACAAGTGCCCTGCCCAAAGCTTTGGATTGCCAGATGGAGATGGAAGTGGAGGAGTGGCATTCACGTTATATTTATCCTTATTTCGACGGGAATGGTGAATATGAGGAGGATAGTCTGTTGAATGTGTGGGGATATTTGAACTTGACTTTTACCATCACGGACACCGACCCTGGCAAAACCGATTGTTTCAGACTGACCACGAGCAAAAACAATGGCATTCGCATCGATGGTAACTGGTATTACATCAGTTTCAACTATGACGACCCTGTTTTTGGTGCTACTGTAACGGATAATGATTATTTCGATATCAGCGACCTCGACACCCGCCCCGAGGGCGTGTTCACCGACATGCTTTTTGACGGAAACTCCTATCGCTTAAAGGTGAAGGTTTACTTTGAGTGTGAGATAGATGAAGTCTTCAACCCCGACTTCTTCCGTGCATCTTTCATGATGGAACACCTCTCGAAAGAATACTACAACTACCTGAATACCTGCAATCAAGGCGATATGTCCATGCAGATTTGGTCTGAACCTATCCAAACTTATTCCAATGTCACCAATGGTTTCGGCATTGTAGCTGGTAGGGCGGTCGATACCTTGTGGCTCTCCTTGCCCATTGAGGAACCTTGAACGACTATCGAACTTAACTCATGCCTTAATGGATTACATCAACGGATTGTAAATTATTGAAAACAAACAAAAAAGACCGCAATTGCGGTCTTTCTTTCGTTAATATACAAGTAGTTGTTAGAATCTGTAACGAATGCCGAGGGCAACTCCATAACCAAATCCGCTTGCAGCACCAAGAACATCCCATTGAGGACGGGCATCAAGGGTGATTTGGAAAGGAACGGCTTGGAAATTGTATTCTAAGCCAGCTTGAGCCAAGACACCGAGACCGAGATTATCGTGGTCATAGCCATCCCAGTAGCCAACATTGGCACCAACACCAGCAAACCAACCAAAGTTCTTAGCAAAATCACCTGTCCATTGATAAATGCCTGAGAGGTTGTAGTAGCCATGGTGATCATGGGTGTTCCAGCCAAGGTCAAGTTCCATCCGATTGTTTCCAAGGTTGTGTTGCCACGAAAGTTCAGCTCCAGAACTGCTTCCAAAAGCACCACGGACACCAATCCAATTTTGTGCATTCATGGTAAATGTCAAGCCCAAAACTGCGACTAAAATAAGCAATACTTTCTTCATAGTTGTAATGTTTTTAGTTAATAATTAGGTTAGTTGTTTGATAATTAAGTTAGTTGTTTACTTGTTTTCAAAAATGCAATTGATAGGAGAGATCCATAATATGCAGGGATTTTATTTTTATTCCTCATAAACCACATGGAGCAACACATCACCGACCATGCCGAGGGTGTTCTTGTCGATATGCTCAAGGTTGTCGTTGAGGGTGTGCCACACTTCGGGGAAGCATTCGTTGCTGCTGCCAGGTTGCAGGTCAATGATGTCGATGGTCGGAATGCCCGCGATTTGGTTCATCGGGATGTGGTCGTCGCTGATCATGGTTCCCAACTCGTTGTTGAAATAAGGTCGGTAGCCGAGGTCATAGGCCATGCGCCAAACCTTGTTGCTTACCCATACAGCATAGCCTTGCGAGTAATACTCCTTAGGAAAGTTGGGCTCGCTGCCGCCCACCATGTCCAACAGGATGCCGTAATAGGCCTTGTATCCATACACGTGCGGGTTTTTGGCCCAATATTGTGATCCAAGCGCCCAGTGGTTGATTCTTTCGTCGTAATATTCCAAAGCTTGTTCTTGGTGTGGACCATAGTCTTCGAGGTCGAAGAAGACGATATCAATGCCCAGATTTTTAGGCAGTTCCTGCAATTTGAATTGTCGGGCGCATTCCAGAAGTACACCCACACCGCTGGCACCGTCGTTAGCGCCGTCAATGGGTGTATGTGAGTTGGCTGGGTCGGGGTCGTGGTCGGCGAAGGGGCGCGAGTCCCAGTGGGCGCAGAGCACGATGCGTTTTTTCGCCTCAGGATGGAACACACCTACAATATTCTGTCCGTCAATGCTTCTGCCGTTGAACAGCCTTGTGCGGAAATCCTGCACGATGACCGTATCGGCAAATGTTGTGAGCTTTTCCGTGAGCCATGTAGCACATTGGGCATGTGCTTCGGTTTCGGGCACACGCGGACCGAACTGAGTCTGCTTGGCCACAAACTGATAGGCTGAATCGGCATTGAATTGCGGCACGGTGACGGTTTTCTTGGGTTCGTTTTTGTTGGGATCGGGTTTAGGTTCGCCACAGGAAGCCAGTAGCATTGCGGCGGCTATAATGACAAGAATACTTTTTTTCATTGGGCTATTTCTTTTATAAAACTCATGAACAAAGGATGCGGTTGAAGCACGGTGCTGGAATACTCGGGATGGAACTGTGTCCCGATGAACCAACGGTGACCGGGGATTTCGACAATCTCGACCAAGTCGCTCTCAGGATTTGTCCCAACACATTTCATGCCGTTCTTTTCATATTCTTCTTTGTATTGGTTGTTGAACTCGTATCTATGGCGATGGCGTTCGCTGATTTGAAGTGTCCCGTAAATCTCGGCCACGCGGCTATCCTCACGGAGCGTACAATTATAAGCTCCCAAACGCATGGTACCGCCCAAGTTGGTCACGGACTTCTGCTCTTCCATAAGGTCGATGACATTGTGAGGCGTGTTGGTGTCCATCTCGCTGGAGTTGGCGTCTTTGTAGCCCAACACATTGCGGGCGAACTCAATGACCATCATCTGCATACCAAGGCATACGCCGAAGGCAGGAAGGTTATTGACACGCGCATATTCCACCGCGATGATTTTTCCTTCAATGCCGCGTTGCCCGAAACCGGGACAGACCAAAATGCCCGCAACTCCAGAAAGTTGTTCTGCGACATTTTCCTTGGTGATGTTCTCGCTATTGATGAAATCGATTTTCACCTTCACGTGGTTGTAAATGCCCGCCAAAATCAAGCTCTCGCGGATGCTCTTGTAGGCGTCCTGAAGGTCGTATTTGCCCACCAGCCCCACATGGATTTCTTTTGTTGCTGTGCGTTGAAGCTCAAGGAAACGATACCAGCCTTCCATTTTCGGAGTTTCGCCGACTGGTACACCGAACTTGCGCAAAATTGCAGCATCAAGGCCTTGTCGCTGCATGTTGACCGGCACGTCGTAGATGCTTGGCAGGTCCTCGCTCTGTACCACACATTCGAGGTCCACATTACAGAACGAAGCCACCTTTTGTCGGATGCCGTCGGAAAGGTGTTTCTCGGTACGAAGCACAAGCACGTCGGGCTGGATGCCTGCGCCTTGTAGTTCCTTCACGGAGTGCTGTGTGGGTTTGGTCTTCAGCTCATCGGCGGCTTTGAGATAGGGGATATAGGTAAGATGTACGCAGACGGCACGGTTGCCAAGTTCCCATTTCATTTGGCGGATGGCCTCAAGGAAAGGTGCTGCCTCAATGTCGCCAATGGTGCCGCCAATCTCAGAAATCACAAAATCGACATCGTCATTATGCATGATTCTGTGCTTGATTTCGTCGGTGATATGAGGCACCACCTGAATGGTCTTGCCGAGGTAGTCGCCGTGGCGTTCCTTGTCGATGACCGCCTTATAAATCTTGCCGGTGGTCACAGAATTAGCCTGTGTGGTGCGGATGCCCGTGAAGCGTTCATAGTGGCCAAGGTCGAGGTCGGTCTCCGTGCCATCAACCGTTACATAGCATTCGCCGTGCTCGTAAGGGTTCAGTGTCCCTGGGTCGATATTGATATAAGGGTCGAATTTCTGTATGGTGATAGTGTAGCCCCGAGCTTGCAAAAGCTTGCCGATGCTGGCCGAAATAATGCCTTTCCCAAGAGAGGAGACCACGCCTCCTGTCACAAAAATGTAGCGCGTCATAGCGAGGATAGCTTTGAAATATGGGGGCAAAAATAGGAAAAAAGGAGATACTAGGAGAAGGTACAGGGTTATTCTTTTGACATTCGGAAGCAATCCTATTTCACACAAAAGGGATTGGCCGAGCTGTTAGGTGTCACCCTTCGCATGATTCAGGCATACGAACAAAGTGACCAGGACATTATGAAGGCCGAGGCGCGGACGGTTTTTGCTTTGGCTAGGGTGCTGGGGTGTGGGGCTGAGGTGATTTGTGGGTGAAATACGAGCAATGATGATACGGGGACCTCTGATTTCCTTTACTGCTGAATTATATCGGTTGGCATTATTTCTGTGAGTACGAACGAGCTCCATTGCCAACGGGCATACAGCGATATTTACAATAGAAATTAGCAATTAGACTACTTTCAAACTCTTTCTCATTTTGGTTACCTTTGCAATAAAACACATCTACTATTGCTCCACAATAAAGCATATATTGGTATTTGTCAGACATCTGTTGTATTCTTCGTGTTCTTACTCCAAAATCCCGATCGTTCATCAACACTTTCAGATGCTTATTGAAATGTTCATCATGTATACGACGATAAAGTTCTTTGGATTCACCTATATATAGCACTTTGCTTTTCAAACCATTAGCATATTCAAATTTTCTTTCAGTTGAGGAGATAATGTAGCAACCTTTTCTGTTTTCTAAATCACAGCTGAAATCCGGATCTGCAAAATCTTTCAAATCAAAATGAACATCAACACCTTCGCTTGAACGAAAATCGGAACCCATAAACGCTTGTATATATCTTGGAACTCGCATAGTATCGTTTTTTGTGTTGATTGCAAAAATACTGTTTTTATTGAAATATCATGTTTTATTGGCTCTTTTCTCGCAACACTATCATCCTTCCAATTTCTTCTTCAACCCTTCAATCCCATAATAATCCAATACAAAAAAGCAATGTACTTTGATGTTGCTCTTATTTTTCCTTTATATATCATTGTAAATCATTATACTATCCGTTGATTTCCAATTAAGCGGGTTTCAACATGCTTATTTGGCCGTGATGTTACCAAATAAGCATAAAAAAACATACTTATTTGGTATAAAAATGTCATTTTAAGAAAAATCGACCGTTTTTTAGGCCTTAATTGGTCATCATGAAAGCGAAGGTTGGGACGGTTTTTGCTTTGGCTAGAGTGTTGGGGTGTTCGGCGGAGGTGATTTGTGGGTGATGCACTGATAATACAAGAGATGGCTATGTGTGAAACACTTGTTTTCTGAATGTATTTTTTAAATGTATTGTATCAATGTGTCTCTATTCTGTTTA
>Ga0310690_10002324_pt1 | contig 31259 bp, 25 predicted proteins | sample AusTroGonzalo_MG_2_FD_207661 | JGI IMG/M metagenome (GOLD analysis project Ga0310690, IMG submission 207661) | Bovine rumen microbial communities from tropical cattle in Woodstock, Queensland, Australia - Gonzalo_04 (v2) (version 2) | ecosystem: Host-associated > Mammals > Digestive system >...
CGGATGAAGTCCTCGGTCTCGCGTCCCGCCGTGCCGTTGCCGATGGCGATGACCTTGATGCGATAGGCATCCACGAGGCTCTTGATCTTGCGCATGGCGCCCACCGTGTCCGACTTGGGCTGGTGGGGATAGATGGTCTCATTGTGGAGCAAGGCGCCTGTCTCGCTCAAAACCACCACCTTACAGCCTGTTCTAAATCCCGGGTCGATGGCCAACACACGTTTCTGACCCATCGGGGCGGCAAGGAGCAGCTGCTTGAGGTTCTCGGCGAAGACGCGGATGGCAGTCTCGTCGGCCTTTTCCTTATAATAATTTCGTATCTCGGTCTCGATGCCCGGCTCCAAGAGGCGTTTCCAGGAGTCGGCGATGGCTTCGCGCACAAGTTCTGAGGAGGCGTTGTCGTTCTTCAGGAAGATGCTTTCCAGTGAGCCCAACACAAAGTCGTCGTCCACCTTGATTTTCACCTTCAGCATGCCTTCTTCCTCGGCGCGGAACAGGGCCAATAGTCGGTGCGAGGGCGCCTGCGAGATAGGCTCACGGAAGTCGAAATACTGTTGGTAGGTCTTGCCCTCGTCCTCTTTGCCTTTGATGACGGAGGAGCTGATGTCGCCCTGCATATGGAAGATCTTGCGGATGCGGTTGCGCCCGTTGATGTTCTCGGAGACCCACTCAGCCATGATGTCCTTCGCGCCTTGCAGGGCTTCCTCCACGTCGTTGACGCCTTTGCTGGCGTTGACATAACGTGCGGCGAGTCGGTCCACAAAGTCCACATTCTGCGCCATGATCTGAGCGGCCAGCGGCTCCAGACCCTTCTCGCGGGCGATGGAGGCTCGGGTGCGGCGCTTGGGCTTGTAGGGGAGGTAGAGGTCTTCCACCTCTTGTAGGGTCTTGGCGTTCAGTATCTTCTGTTCTAATTCGGGTGTGAGTTTCTCTTGTTCGCGGATGGAGGCGATGACGCTTTCCTTGCGCTTCTGTAGCTCTATGAGTTGTTCCAGGCGTTTCTGCACGGCGGCCACGTTCTCTTCGTTCATCGTGCCCGTCATCTCCTTGCGGTAGCGGGCGATGAAAGGGATGGTGGCGCCTTCGTCCAAGAGGCGGACGACATTGGCGACATGATGTGCGGCAAGGTTGAGTTCCTGCGCGATCTGCGGGGCAAAATTGGAGGTGCTCATTGGGGGATTAATAACGGAGCGTGGCGATGTTATACTGCTTTTTTGAGTCGCTGTCGACCTTGATAATCCAATAGTTGTCGTAGCCTATGAGGACTTTGTTCAGAACAAATTCGTCGGTGAATTTGGCAACCATTTTTCTGGGTGAAAACATTCCGTCAGGGCCGAGGGTAGCCGTAGCCCAGCATGGGTTGTCTTGACGGAAGGTGAACCTGCCGAAAAGGCCCTCGGTGCCATCGTCTTTATAGTTTTCGTCGCTGTCGACGTAATACACGCGTACCTCGTTGCCTTGTTGGAAAGCCCGGTACGACAGTTGGTCGAAACGTTCAAGGTTATAGGCGTGATTCAGCGACCTCCTTTGTCTTTTAAAGATGGTGTCGTGGACGAAGGTTTCTTCTTCCATGTTATAGCTGACGCTTGTGATGTTGCCTCTAAAATCAATGGACAAGACGACTTTGTACTCAGTAGAGGTTTGGGTCCTGGTGTTTCCGTTCTTGTCTTTGTAGGTACTCGTTTTTGTCTCCGGGACAGCATCTCTTTCATTTTTGGCCCATTCGCACATCATAGTGGCAGAGGCATCGCCTATCGGGTAGGTGAAAGTGCCTGTTATGTAAGGTCTCCCTTTTATGGAGCAAACGGAATTCATCCAACTGTTGTCGACCATGCCTTCAGGCATCGAGCTTTCATCATAAAAGAACTCTTTTTTTGCCATGTTGAATCCCAAAACCCAAGAGTGGTCCTTGGAAGTCTTGAGTATCATAAAGTCGCCTCGATGTGTGACAACGCCTTGGTATGGGAAAAACTCCTCGAACTTGTGGCTCAACAGCTCGTCTCGGTTGATGTAGTAGAGATAGGTGTATCTGTCTTCGTTGGATAGGTCAGATCGGTAAGTGGTGTAGGAAACATATACGGCTCCGTCGTTGGCTACATAAGACCTTAGGCCTTTGTTGCGGTGTTTTTCGTCGTATGATGACTCAAACTGTTTTGTGTAGTCAAGGCTACCGTTTTCGTTGAAAACCATGATGTCGATATCCAGTTTCTTTTTCTTTTTGCTTCCCAGGTATCTGCAGATGAGGAACTTTTTCCCGTCGGGGGAGACCTTAAATATGGTCTCGTCGACTTCTTTTGAGCGACATCCCGAAACCGCTTGTGGTGCCCAACTGTAGTTGTCTTGGTCTTTGTTGACGGAGGCGATGATGACGGAGTCGGTTTTGCGTTCCTCCTTGTGGAAAACGACTTTCAAGGCGTCCGATCCTTCAAAAACACCGAGGAACTCCATCTTGGGATGAACAACGGAAATCTCCCTGATAGGTTTCCCTTGTTTGTCGAAGCAGAGGATGACGTCATTGGAATTGCCGTGTTTGGGCTTGTCGGTGTCTTGGATGTAGATGAAGTCCATCCCGTATTTGCCGACCAAAGGGGTGAGCCATGACTTTTCGGGTAGGTTTGATTTGATTACGGTGTACTTGTCTTGGGCATAAAGGGATAGCCCAATTGCCATGATGAGGCTGGCGAGTATGAGTTTTTTCATGATGGTTTGGATTAGATGAATATAGGGTAACCTATTGATGAATAATTGTGGCAAAAATAAAAAAAATTGGAATTGTTTTGTTATTTTTGCAGCAATTAAAGAATACTCTAATGATCAAGAATTTAATATTCGACTATGGCGGCGTGCTCCTCGACTGGGACCCGCATTATCTTTATGATCCGTATTTCGGCGACAAAGACAAGGCTGAATGGTTCCTCACGAACGTCTGTACCTATGAGTGGAACGCCCAGCACGACAACGGCAAACCCGTTGCGGAAGGAACGGCGGAGCTAATCGCAGAGCATCCCGAGTGGAAGAAGGAGATCGAGATGTATTACGGCGAGTTCATGAAGATGATGGGTGGACAGATTGCAGGCATGGAGGAGTATGTCAAGGAACTGAAAGCCAAAGGCTTCCGTGTGTTCGGGCTGTCCAATTGGTCGGAGGAGACCTTTGCCTTGGTGCGGCATGTCTATCCCGTTCTCAACCTCATGGAGGACATGGTGATTTCGGGCATCGAGAAGGTGATGAAGCCCGACCCGAGGATTTTCCAACTGGCCTTGCAACGCTTTGGCATCAAGGCTGAGGAGACGGCGTTTATCGACGACAACCCTAATAATGTCGCCGCTGCTAATGTATTGGGAATCACAGGGGTGTTGTTTAAATCCAAGGAACAATTGGAAGAAGAACTGAATAATAGAACATAACCTCCTCCTTGACCTCATGGCGGAGGAACATCCGCCATCTCCTGAGCAAAAGGATGAACCTATAGCACAGGAGATTGCGAGTCAAGCCCGCAATGAGGACAAAGGAAGGCAGGTCAAAATAAGCAAACCATGAAAATCCTCTCAGTAGAACAAATAAGAGAAGCCGACCGCTATACGATTGAGCACGAACCCATTGAGTCCGTCGACTTGATGGAACGCGCCGCCACCAAGGTCTTTGAATGGCTCTACCGCCGCACGCCGCGCGAGAAGACTATCAAGATCTTCTGCGGCATGGGCAACAACGGCGGCGACGGCCTCGTGGTGGCTCGACTGCTCAACGAGCAAGAGATTGTCCCGCAGGTGTTTATGGTGCGCTGTGCCGACCAAATGAGCCACGACTGCGAGGTGAACTACTACCGTCTGATGAACGAGACCAAGGTGCCGATGTTCGACATTCTCAGCGAGGACGACTTCCCCAAAGTCGACGCCAACGATGTGGTGGTCGACGCCATCTTCGGCTCAGGCCTCAACCGTCCGCCGCAGGGCATGACCGCCGACCTGATCGCTTACCTCAACCAGACCAAGGCTATCCGCGTCGCCATCGACATCCCCTCGGGCCTTTTCGCCGACCAGCCCAGCGCCTTGGGCTTCATCTTCAAGGCCGACTACACGCTGACCTTCCAAAACCCCAAGCTGGCTTTCCTGCTGCCTGAGAATGATCCCTATGTGGGTCGCTTCGAGGTATTGGATATCGGTCTGCACCCGCGCTATCTGGAAGAGGTGGAGACCCACAACCTGCTGACGGTGAAATCGATGGTGAAGCCTATCCTGCACAACCGCACGAAATACTCCCACAAGGGCACATACGGTCACGCCCTGCTCATCGCTGGTTCCGAAGGCAAGACGGGCGCGGCGTTGTTGGGCGCGAAGGCCTGTCTGCGCACAGGTGTCGGCCTGCTGAGCGTACACCTGCCCAAGATGGCTCAACTGCCTTTGCAGACCGCCATCCCTGAGGCGATGATCGACCCTGACGAGTCAGAGACCTGCTTCTCGATGTTTGGGCATCTGGATGCCTTCACCGCTGTGGGTGTGGGTCCGGGCTTAGGCAAGGCCGACGACACCGAACGCGCCTTGAAATGCCTCATCCAAGAGGTACAGGTGCCGCTCGTCATGGATGCCGATGCCTTGAATATCCTTTCCGACAACCCGACATGGCTGCCGTTCCTGCCCGCCAAGACCATCCTGACGCCGCATCCGAAGGAGTTTGAACGATTGGTGGGGAAGACCTCGACCTCGTTCGAGCGTCTTGAGAAGCAGCGCGAACTGGCGACCAAATACAACCTTGTCGTCATCGTGAAAGGTGCACACACCACCGTCGCGATGCCCAACGGCACCATCTTCTTCAACACCACGGGCAACCCCGGCATGGCCACGGCAGGCAGCGGCGACGTGCTGACAGGCATCATCCTCTCGCTCTTGGCGCAACGCTATTCGCCCGAGGAAGCCGCCGTGCTGGGTGTCTATCTCCACGGCCTCGCCGGCGACCTCGCCGCCGAAGAGGTAGGGCAGGAGGCCTTGATTGCTTCCGATATCACGGAGCATCTTGGTAAGGCCTATGCTGCGCTTCGCGCGAAATAGTTTAATTCGTTGTGAATGAATCACATATTGTGCCATAGAATCGAAAGGCTGTTCGTTTGCCTGATGCTGTGCCTTGGCATGGTGAGGGCTTATGCGCAGGAGTGTGGCTGCACTGACCCGAGGGCGCTCAACTATAACCCCAACGCCACGGTGAACGACGGCAGCTGCTTTTATACCCCCATTGCCGTTTCGCCTTATTTTTCAACGAATCTGGACGAGACGCTGAACGGCAGCTCGGGCATGGTGTTTTTCGATAATATGCTGTTCACCCACAACGACCATTACGACCAAAGTCTTTACCAAATCGACACCACCGACGCCCATATCATTGAACAATTGTACTTTGCGGGCATCCCTTATCAGGATGTCGAGGAGTGTGACCACGACGACCTTTACGTCTACCTTGGCGACATGGGCAACAACGTCTCTGGCAACAGGACCGACTTGCATTTTCTGCGTATCCTGAAATCGTCGCTCCATTCCGAAAACCCCGTGATTGACACGATATGGTTCTCGTATGCCGACCAGACAGACTTCTCTGCTTGCACCAACAACACCACCGATTTCGACGGCGAAGCATTTATCGTCGTCGGCGACAGCATATACATCTTTACCAAGCAATGGACCACGCAGCACACGACATTGTATGCGATGCCCAAGACCCCAGGTACGCATGTTGCCCAACGTAAAGCCGAGTATGACGTCGACGGCTTGGTGACCTCGGCGTGTTATCTCCCTGAATACCGACAGGTTGTGTTGTGTGGCTACAGCTCTATGTTACAGCCTTTTGTGGTGCTGCTGTATGACTACCAAGGCAATGATTTCTTCTCGGGCAACAAACGGAAGATGAGTCTGAACCTGCCGTTCCATCAGGTGGAGGCCATCGCGCATCGCGGCTCGTGGCATTTCTATCTGACCAACGAATACATCTCGCAGTACGGTGTCAGCATTGTCGCCAAGTTCCATAAACTCGACTTGTCGGAATATCTCGCCCCCTTGGACCCCGACGCCCTGCCCGAAGCGACGCCTGGCTTGACCTTTGAGCTCTATCCTAATCCCACGAGGGATTTTCTGCATTTTGAGGGCCTGCAAGACGTCTCGGGGCGTTATGAGATCTTCAATGAAATGGGACAACTCGTGCAGCGTGGGCAGTGGGAGCGGGGCTTGACTGAAATCAGCCTGCCGTCGATGCCCGGCGACGTCTATATCATCAGGGTGTATGCCGACGGGAAAAGCAGGATTAAACGTTTTGTCATCGAATAGAGTAAGTGGGGTGTAATAATTAATTTGTTAATTGTCAGTATGTTGAAAACATCCATATCAAACAAGGAGATCTGGCGCATCGCGTACCCCATCATGCTGGGTAACCTGGCGCAGACCATCATCACCTTCACCGACACCGCTTTCTTGGGTCATCTCGGCGCCAACGAGTTGAGTGGCTCCATGATGGCAGGCTTGTATTACTTCGTCTTCACCACCTTGGCGATGGGCTTTGCCGTGGGCATACAGATCTTTATCGCAAGGCGTTATGGCGAGGGCGACTACAAGCGCATCGGCGTGGTGTTTCAGCATGGCGCCACGTTTGTGCTGGGTTTGGGCATCTTGCTGTTCTGCATCCTGTTTTTCTTCAGCCACAAGCTGTTGCATGTCATCATTGAGTCGGAGAACATCTACGTGGCGGCGGACGAGTACTTGCGTATCAGACAGTTCGGCATCTTCTTCGTGGTGTTCAACTTCCTGTTCCGCTCCTTTTATGTCGGCATCAGCAGCACGCGCGTCATCACCTATTCGACCCTCATCATGGCGGTGGTCAACATCTTATTTGACTGGGCCTTGATCTTCGGCAATGCGGGACTGCCCGAGATGGGCATCGGCGGTGCGGCCTTGGCCTCGTTGCTGGCCGAAATCACGGCGTTCTGCTTCTTCTGGATCTTCACCTACGTCAAAATCCCGCATGAGGAATACGGCATGTTCCGTTGGCACAAGATGGAGCCGCAGCTGCTGGGCAACATCCTCAAGGTGGCCTTCCCGAGCATGATACAGCGTCTGTTCTCGTTCGGTGCCTGGTTCATCTTCTTCGTCATGATCGAGAAGATGGGGGAGACGGCCATCGGGGTCTCTTCGGTCGTGCGCAGCACCTATATGATTCTCATCATCCCCGGCATCGCCTTTGCCTCGACCGCCAACACCTTGACGAGCCGTATCATTGGCGAGGGTAAGAGCACCGAGGTGATGTCGACCGTATGGAAGGTGGTGAAAAACAGCTTCTTGTGCTCGGTGGTGTTGGTCGCGGTGGTGGCGGTCATCCCGCAATTGGTGCTTCAGATCTACACCGACGACTTGGCTTTGGCGCAGGCGGCAGTGCCTTCGGTCTATGTGATTTGTGTCGCCACGCTGTTGGGCGCCTTCTCCATGACCTTCTTTGAGGCCGTCTCAGGCACTGGCAACACCACGGCTGCCATGGCCTTGGAGTTCGGCATCCTCATCATTTACATCGTCTATGTCTACCTGATGTCGAAGACCTCCACCATCGCTGGCGTCTGGACCGCCGAGTGGGTATACAACATCCTCATCGGCCTGATTTCGCTGGTTTACATCTGGAAGGCGGACTGGGGGAGGAAGAGGATTTGACGGGGGGACATCTCTGATGAGGTCGGTACGTTGTGAAACGGAGGTTGAAACCTCCGATGAGATAGGATCGTCCCTTCGGGACTTTATGGCTGGATTTGTGGTTTGATGGCATATTTAGGGAAAAAGAAGGCGTTTTATGGTCTTGTTGAGATTTATTTGTAGTTTTGCAGTTGATTATAAGCTTCAGTTCATTAAATATGGCTATTCTTTATACTATTAAATGTCCAAAATGTGGTGAAGAGTTTAGTGTACCAAAAGGAGTATTCAGGAGTTGGGATTTTTCTCAACCTATTCCAGAGGAATATCGAGATGAAACTCCTTTTCAATGCCCCAATTGCAATAATACTATGAGCGTAATGGACGAAGACTTCAATAATCATGTACTTGATAGGCTGTATGCCGACTAAAGAATAATAATCAACCAAAGAATTATGTATATTGTTGATACCCAAAGAAAAAGATTAATCAAAGCCGAAAAATGCACATTCAAATCACTGAATTTTAAAGAACGTCAGGACTTACAAGAATGGATAGCAAAGGAACCATCTTCTTTAGGAGAGTATTTACTTATTATCCAGAAAGAGTTTGATGGGTTTGCTGATACGCGTGAACGTCTTGATTTGCTGGCGTTGGATAAAAAAGGGAATCTTGTTATAATTGAGAATAAGCTTGATGATTCGGGTAGGGATGTTACTTGGCAAGCCATAAAATATGCATCATATTGTTCTAGCCTTAGCAAGCAAGATGTGATAAATATTTTTCAGCAGTATTTGGGAGATAATCAGTCGGCCTCACATGTCATCTCCGATTTCTTTGATGGCAGAGACATTGAAGAGATAGAAATCAACAAGGGTAATAGTCAAAGGATAATACTTGTAGCAGCAAACTTTCACAAGGAGGTTACATCTTCTGTGCTGTGGCTACAAAACTTCAATTTGAGAATTAAGTGTTTTAAGGTAACACCGTACAAATATGGTGACCAAATAATGGTCGAGTTTGATCAGATTATTCCTGTTGAAGATACAGAAGAGTTCCAGATAAAGATAGCTAATAAAGAACAAGAAGAATCCGAAATTGCTGAATCAACTCAAAAGCGATATGCGAATAGACATAGGTTTTGGAGTGAGTTTATCGAATTTAACAAGGAACATAAAGGTTTGTTTGCTGCATCATCAGCAGTCACGGACAATTGGATTGGTAAATCTGTTAGAACTATCAGTGGAGGTACCATCAACGCTATTATTAACAAGGATAATTGCCGTGTTGAGTTATATATCAACACAGGGGAACAAGCGACTAATAAAGCCATCTTTGACAAGCTATATACTTGTAAATCTGAAATTGACGACTTGATTTCTGGTTTGGAATGGCAGCGTATGGATGATAAGGTTACCAGTCGTATTCGAATTGACAAGCCTTTTAGTTATCTAAACCCTGATGATAAAGACCAACTATTTGAATTCTTCATCAAAACATCTCAAGAGATGATGAATGTGTTCACCAAGTACGGAACAAAACTCAATTTGGCTAATAAAATTTGACTTGGTTGATTATTAGCTAGATATGGCTTAATCATCAATCCGTCTCAAACGCATACCGTTCATCATACTCAACACCAGCCTCATCCAAGAGGTGCTTGTATTCGTCTTTCCAGTCTGTTCGGTGATGATGCTCCGCTTGGTTGCGGATGTAATGGACCACATTGTCAAGGGCGTTGTAGCTTATGGAGAAAGCGCCGTAGCCTGCTTGCCAGCAGAAACCCTCGTAGTAGTTTTCGTCCAAGGTCTTGATCCACTTGCTACTGTATGCCTTGATGCGTTTCACGAAGTCGGACAGGGTGATGGTCTTGGGTAGTGTCGTGAGGATGTGAATATGGTTGCCCACACCACCGACCTCTATAGCTATGCCTCCCATTTCTCGGATGAGACCGCCGATATAAGCGAATACTTGTCCGAGGTCTTCGTCGCGTATCTCCATGCTGTAGTACTTGATGTGGAAGACGATGTGGATGTCGTTTTTTACGAGTGAGCTTCCCATGGTGGTTGAGTTTGAGGTTATACTTCTGTCGCCCCTTCGGGGGCTTCATCGGGCTTCGCCCGCTGCGCGCGTCAGCATCCCTATGTGTATAGGCTGCTACTGCGCTGGGCGAGGGTTGCACCCCCGCTTGTGGTAGGGCCGTCCCTTCGGGACTCTGAGAGTCTGTTGGCGCCTTCTTCGAAGCACAAAAGTAGGAAAACTCTTTGAATAGAGTAGGGCCTTGTAGAAAAATAGTCACATTTCTGCATTGGGTGTTACCTGGAGCCCAGAAGGGGCGATCCGATTTCATCGGAGGTTTCAACCTCCTCGTACAAGTAAGTAGTACAACAATCTCTACCCAAGCCATGTAACCGCAGGTCCGATGGAGTCAAGGAGCAGCCAGACAACATTGTATGGTTTCAACCAATGAAAGAAAGCATCTGTAACCCAATAATATATCCGACAGCAAACGACAACAAACGACTACAGTCGACTACAAACGTTTAATCAACGGCTTTTTCTTGACAAGTTTCGTTACTTTGCAGCATGAAAATTAATTCATCGCAAAACAACATCACCATGTCAAAATTTACTATCTTTGTCCATTTAATTAATGTATCGCGAGAAATGTCTCTCGCAACCCTAATCTTGAAATCTTGAAATTATAAATCTTGAAATCAATCAACAATTAAACAAATCGAAGATTCAACATAGTTAATTCAACAATAAACAATTAAACACTTTAAAAACCCCACAATCATGACTACAGAAAAAACACAAGAAGAAGCTGCAAAACTGAAGCAGGAGAAACTGAAGGCTTTGGAAGCCACGTTAGGTAACATCGAGAAGAGCTTTGGCAAGGGAAGCATCATGCGCCTGGGTGCCGAGGCCGAGAAGATGGAGAGCATCTCCACCGGCTCCATCGGCCTGGACTACGCCCTCGGCGTGGGCGGTCTGCCGAAAGGCCGTATCATCGAAATCTACGGTCCCGAGAGCTCGGGTAAGACGACACTGGCCCTCCATGTGGTGGCCGAGGCCCAGAAGAAGGGTGGCATTGCCGCCTTCATTGACGCTGAGCATGCCTTCGACCGCTTCTATGCCGCCAAACTCGGCGTAGACGTGGAGAACCTCCTCATCTCACAACCCGACTACGGCGAGCAAGCCCTTGAAATCGCTGAGAACCTCATCCGTTCCGGCGCCATCGATGTCATCGTCGTCGACTCCGTCGCGGCCCTTACGCCCAAGAGCGAAATCGAAGGCGAGATGGGCGACAGCAAGATGGGCCTCCAGGCCCGACTGATGAGCCAGGCCATGCGTAAGCTCACCGCCACCATCAACAAGACGGGCTGCGTCTGCATCTTCATCAACCAGCTGCGCGAGAAGATCGGCGTGATGTTCGGCAACCCCGAGACCACTACTGGCGGCAACGCCTTGAAGTTCTACAGCTCCGTGCGTATCGACATCCGTAAGATCAGTCAGATCAAGGACGGCGAGAATGTCATGGGTAGCCGCGTCAAGGTGAAGGTCGTCAAGAACAAGGTGGCCCCGCCGTTCCGCAAGGCCGAGTTCGACATCCTCTATGGCGAGGGTATCTCGCGTTCCGGCGAGATTGTCGACCTCGGCGTGGAGATGGGCATCATCAAGAAGAGCGGCTCGTGGTTTAGCTACGGCGAATCGAAACTCGCCCAAGGCCGCGACGCCGTCAAGAAACTCATCGAAGACAACCCCGAACTGGCCGACGAACTCTCTGCCAAGATCTTCGAGGCGTTGGAGAAGAGTGACGAATGAACCTGTTTTTCTCCCCGCCTCGCGAGGCGGGGAGAAAAGCCCAAAACTTAAAAAATGAAGAAAAACCTCCTTTTCCTCGGCCTGCTGCTCGCCTTCTTCGCCTGCAACAACACGCCGAAACCTGAGACAAACAATACTACGCAAGAGCCCGCGGCTCCCGTCACACTCACCGAGGCCATACAATTGCTCTCTGACTCCATTGCCATGGACAGCACCGATGCGCACCTCTACGTAAATCGCGCCAAGGCCTATTTCGCCAACGAGCAGATAGGGCAGGCGATGATTGACATCAACAAGGCGTTGCAACTCGACCCGAACAACGTCGACACCTACCTCTTGCTCGCCGACGTGTATTATGCCTTGGGCGACCAGGACAACATCGCCTCGACGCTCAACAGGGCATCGGAAATCAACACCTTGGATGCGCGTCCGCTAGTAAAACTAGCCGAGCTCAACCTCTTGCAACAGAACTTCAACCTCGCCATAGGCTATGTCGACAAGGCCTTGGGCCTTTCGTCGTACAACCCTCGCGCATATTTTGTGAAGGGCATGTGCTACATGGCCGCCAAACAAGATACGGTGAGCGCATTAAAGAACTTCCAGCTGGCATCGGAGCAGGATGCGAACTTCTATGACCCCGTGGAGCAGATCAGCCGTATCTATGTCGCTCAGCAACCGCCTTACACCATGGATTATCTGCGTAAGGCTCAGCAGCAGTTCCCTGACATGCCCACGGCACGCTATGAGTTGGCTTTGTACCTGCAAAGCCACGGCGAACCGGAAGAGGCCTTGGCACATTACGACACCCTGCTGATGCAAAGCCCCGACAACTACATTGTGCTTTACAACAAGGGCTATGTCAACTTCGTGTACCTCGCGGACAACCAAGCGGCGCTAGACTATTTCAACCAGACGCTCGCCATCAAGCCCGACTACCTCGATGCCAAGTATAACAAAGGCCGTGTGCTGGAACAAATGGGCGACTATGCTCAAGCCATGGATATCTACAAGGAAGTGCTGAAGATTCAGCCCAACTATAGTCTGGCCATCGACGCCATCAACCGCATCCAAAACCAAGAAATCGAATAAAAACAACCCATTTGCCGTTATGCTTCAAGTATATTGCATTAACACTAAGACTACCAAGGAGTTCAAGGAAGGAACGACCTTGCTCGAGATGCTGCCTGAGTTTTATTTCGACAAACCTTATCCCATCGTCTCGGCCAAGGTCAACAACGTGTCGCAGGGACTGAAGTTCCGCGTCTACAACAGCCGCGATGTTGAATTTCTCGACCTTACCCATCACACGGCACGTTTGGTGTATTTCAGGTCGCTGGCCTTCTTGCTTTATAAGGCCGCCCAAGACCTCTTCCCGGGCAGTAAGCTCAACATGGAGCACCCCATCTCCAAAGGCTGTTTCTGCCGCATCAAAAAGAGCGACGACAAGATACTTGACACTAATGACGTAGCCGCCCTTAGGGTGAGGATGCGGGCCATCGTGGCCGACGACCTGCCTTTTCACCGCCATGAGGCACGTGTCGAAGAAGCCGTGAAGATGTTTGGCAAAATGGGTCAAATGGATAAGGTTAAATTGCTGGAAACCAGCGGAAAAGCCTATATGGATTACTATACTTTAGATGGCACACCTGACTATTATTATGGTCGTTTGGTGCCGTCCACGGGCTACTTGAATATCTGGGACATCGAAGCCTATCGCGACGGCATCCTAATGCGTATTCCTGACCGCGACCATCCCGACCGTTTGGCCGAGATGGAAGACCAGCCCAAGACTTTCGAGGTATTTTCGGAGAGCCTGAGGTGGAACAACATTATGGGACTCAGTAACGTGGGCGACGTCAACCACGCCTGCGCAAACGGGATGGCGAGGGAGTTGGTGCAGGTGGCTGAGGCCTTGCAGGAGAAGAAAATCGTTCAGATTGCCGAGGAAATCGACAGACGTTATCATAGCGAAAACCCTGTGCGCTTGGTACTGATTACCGGACCCAGCAGCAGCGGCAAGACCACCTTCTGCAGCCGTGTCAGCATCCAGTTGAAGGCCTGTGGTTTGAAGCCGATTTCGTTCTCTACGGATGACTATTTCGTCAACCGTGTGGACACACCCAAGCTGCCTGATGGCACTTACGACTTCGATAACTTCGACACCGTTGACCATGCCGCCTTGGAACGCGACCTGCTAGCCTTACTGAACGGCGAGGAAATCGAAGTGCCTGAGTATAATTTCGTTACGGGTATCCGTGAATACAACGGCAAGAAACTACAGCTGAAAGAAGGCTGTGTACTGCTGCTGGAAGGCATCCATGCCTTGAATCCCATGCTCACCAAACGAATCCCAGAGTCGGCCAAGTTCCGCATCTTCATCTCCACCTTGACTTGCACGGGTTTGGACGACCATAACATTATTCCTCCTGACGACAACCGTTTGTTGCGCCGTATCGTGCGTGACTATAACAAAGGAGCGTTCACGGCGCGTCAGACCATCAGCCAGTGGGCCAGCGTGCGTGCCGCCGAAGAGAAGTGGATCAACCCCTATCAGGAGAACGCAGATGTGATGTTTAACTCAGCATATCTCCTGGAGTTCGCCGTCATGCGTAACCACGCCGAGAGCATCTTGGCCACGGTGCCCAACAACAGCCCCGAATACACCGAGGCGCACCGTCTGTTGCGTTTCCTGCATTATTTCACGCCCGTCTCCGACAAGGAGATTCCGGCCACGTCTATGTTGCGTCAGTTCATCGGTGGCAGCAGTTTTATGTAATTTTGTATTTTAAATCTTAAATCTTGAATATGGAATTCAACGCAAAACAAGTAAAAGACCAGGTCGTCCAATGGATCCGCGACTGGTTTGAAGAGAACGGAAAAGGCTGCAATGCCGTCGTTGGTATCTCGGGCGGCAAGGACAGCAGCGTCGTCGCAGGCCTCTGTGTCGAGGCCCTCGGTGTGGACCGTGTCATCGGCGTGACCATGCCCAATGGCGTCCAGCCCGACATCGACGACAGCATGAAGCTCATCAACCACCTCGGCATCCGCCATTGCTGCGTCAACATCGGCGACACCTATAACACTTTGATTGAAGCATTGCGCGAGCAACTCGGTACCTTGGATGCCGAAGTCAGCCGCCAGACCACCATCAACCTGCCGCCACGCCTGCGCATGAGCACGCTCTATGCCGTCTCGCAGTCGATGAACGGCCGTGTGGCCAACACCTGCAACCTCTCCGAGGACTGGGTCGGCTACTCGACGCGCTACGGCGATGCCGCCGGCGACTTCTCGCCTCTGGGCGGTCTCACTGTGCAGGAAGTCAAGGCGATAGGGAAAGAACTTGGTCTGCCTATCGAATTGGTGGAGAAGACCCCATCGGATGGTCTCACCAACAAGAGTGACGAGGACAACCTCGGCTTTACTTATGCCGTGTTGGACAAATACATCCGTACCGGCGTTTGTGACGATCCCGAGACCAAGGCTCGCATCGACCATAAGCATGCGACGAATTTGTTCAAGCTGCAGCCTATTCCGCATTTTGAGTATTAAAACGAGTAGCCTATGTTTTCATGCCCCATTCAGATTCGCATGAGCGACCTCGACCCTTATAATCACGTCAACAACGGGGTGCAGTGTAACTTTTTCGACATGGGTCGAAGCCTTTATTTCGAGCATACCTTTAATACTAAAATCGACTGGCTGACCTTCAAATATGTTCTCGTCCACGTGGACTTGGACTTCCGCAAACCGGTGCTGTTTCACGATGCCATCGTTTGTGAGAGCCGCGTTATCGAGATAGGCAACTCCAGTTTCAAGATGGAGCAGCTCCTGCGCGACAGCAAGACGGGCGAAATCAAGACCCAGTGCCATGCCGTGGTGGTGTATTTCAACCGAGAGACGAACAAGTCGGAACGCATCCCCGATGCCGATAGGGAGAAGATGATGCAAGACGTAAAACCTTGATGTCATGCGTAAACTGTCCATACTGATTGTCGGCTTGCTGACAGCAATTAGCCTCCTCGCCCAAACCGAAGCCGAGGTCAATGCTTGGAACGATGTCAGCGTGTATGAGATCAACCGATTGTATCCGCGGACGAATGTCGTGCCTGTCGGTGAACAATGGTTACAATGCCTCAACGGCAACTGGAAATTCCAATGGGTCGATTCACCCTCGAAGGCACCAGCCGATTTCTACAAGGAAGGCTATGATGCCTCTAGTTGGAAGACCATCAAAGTGCCGGCCAACTGGGAACTTAACGGCTATGGCGTGCCTGTTTACGTCAATGTTGATAACGAGTTTCGTCCCAATGAGCCGCCTTTGGCCCCGACGAAGGATAATCCTGTGGGTTGCTACCTGACGGAGTTTAATCTTCCTGAAACTTGGAAAGACCGCCTGACGTTTATCAATTTCGGTGCGGTGAAGTCGGCCTATTATGTCTGGGTGAACGGACAGTTTGTTGGCTACACCGAGGATGCCAAGACCAATTCTGAGTTTGACCTTACGCCTTACGTTAAAGTCGGGAAGAACACGTTGGCGGTGAAGGTGTATCGTTTCTCTAACGGCTCTTACTTTGAGTGCCAGGACTTCTGGCGCATCAGCGGCATTGAACGTGATGTGATGTTGTATTCCAAACCGAAATTGAATATCTACGACTATGAAATCCAAGCGGGCTTGGACCAAAGCTATCAAAACGGCACCTTTGCCGTTAAGGTCAAATTGCAAAGCAACACCAATAAGATTCAGAAGAAAAGCACTTTAATTGTCGGAGCATACGAGGGGCGTGAGGTTCAGAGTTACCCTGAGAACATCCTGTTTACGGTTACCAAGGCCCTCGATGAGTTGACCTTTACGCAGGCGGAAGACGGCTATAATTATGCTGATGTGGAGTTGTCGGTCGATAGCAAGGAGATAGGGAAGGTGCTGCCATGGTCGGCAGAAAACCCCAACTTATACCAGTTGAGAATCTCCCTGATGGACAAAAAGGCCAAGACCATAGAACGGCTTAATGCGTCTTTCGGCTTCCGCACCTCGGAAATTAAAGATGGTAAGTTGCTCATCAACGGGCAGTATGTATTGATTAAAGGCGTAAACCGTCACGAGCACGACCCCTACACGGGTCATGTCATCAGTCGTGAGTCGATGGAAAAGGATATCGCCATGATGAAACAGATGAACATCAACACGGTGCGAACCTGTCATTATCCCGATGACCCATATTGGTATGAACTCTGCGACAAATATGGACTCTACGTTTGGGATGAGGCCAACTGTGAATCCCATGCCCAAGGTTATGGCGAAAAGAGCCTCGCCAAAGACCCGCAATATCGAGACATGATTTGGTCGCGCAACCGCAATATGTTGGAACGCGACAAGAACCATCCCTCGATTATCATGTGGTCGATGGGCAACGAGTGCGGCAACGGCATCAACTTCGAATATACCTACGACTGGATGAAACAACGTGACCCTTCGCGCCCCGTGACCTACGAGAGAGCTATATATGACCGCAATACCGACGTCATCGGCCTGATGTATGCCAGCCCGAAGTACCTGCAACGCTTTGTGGATGAAGAACTTGATAGCAGTCGTCATCGTCCGTTTATCATGGTGGAATACAGCCATGCCATGGGCAACAGCATGGGCGGCTTGCAGGACTATTGGGATGTGATTGAGGCCAACGAGCAACTGCAAGGCGGGTGCATCTGGGACTGGGTCGACCAGAGTTTCATTGTTCACGATGACGAAAAAGATGTCGACTGGTATGCTGTTGGTGGGGATTTCGGCCATTCATACGGTGTAGGAGATGACGATGCCTTCTGTGCCAACGGCGTGGTGGGCAGCGACCGCACACCTCACCATCATGCAGCCGAAGAGAAAAAGGTATATCAGCCCGTCAAGTTCAAAGCCGTTGACTTGAAGACGGGTGAGTTTGAAGTGAAGAACTGGAATGCGTTCACCGATGCTTCAGCCTACGACTGTGACTATACCATTTTCTCCGCCGAAAGGGAACTGCTGAAAGAGAAGTTTGTGCTTGACCTCAAACCCTACGAATCGCAAAGCATCAAGATTCAACGTCTGCGCATCTATGGCCATCCCGGAGAGGAGTTCTTTGTGCGTTTCTCGGTGAGACTGAAAGAAGACCAGCCTTTTATGCCCGCAGGAACAGAAATTGCCTACGACGAATTCAAGTTGGATTGGCCATCGGCACCATTGGAGCCTCTGTCGGAGGAGAATCCGGTACGGTTCAATAACAATTCGGTGTACAATGAAGACTTCACTGTGACATTCGACAAGGCGACGGGTGCTCTCAATTCGTATGTTTTCAAAGGCGAGGAATTGCTGAAAGGTGAACTTCGGGACAATTTCTGGTGCGCGCCTACCTTGAACGATGAGGTTGACTCATGGGCCTTGCCCAGATGGAAGAAAGCTGGATTGCAGCATCTGACAGCCAAGACCGGAGGCTTGCATTTTGAGCGTCAGGATGACAATACAGTTGCTGTCAGTACTTGTGTTGAGTATTACGATGCTTCCGACAAACTGCAAATGGTGGTAAACAAGGTGTATCTTGTTGATGGTGATGGGAATGTCAGCATCATCAATCGCGTTGCCCCGATGGAAAGCGTGACCTCGCTTCCTAAAGTCGGGATGCAGTTCAGAATGCCTATGGATTTTAGAAATCTAACATATTTCGGCAAGGACACAGAAAACTATCCCGATCGCAATGCCTCGGGCAAGATGGGCATGTACAAAGTGAACGCCTTGGACTTGTTTGAGCAACATGTGGTGCCGCAGGACAATGGCAACCATTCCAACACGAGATGGATGGCGCTTACGAGCGACAAGTCAAATGCTGGCCTGTTCCTTACCATGCACGAGCCTTTTAACTTCAGTACATATAATTACGATGACGACAACCTTACTGCCGCACGTCGTATCAACCAGCTGGAACCCAAGGATTATTTGACCGTCAATGTGGACTACAAACAAGCCCCCATCGGAACGGCTACCTGCGGCCCAGGCGTGGATGAGAAGTTTGTGCTTGGCAACAAGGTGTATGAATACACGGTGTTGCTCCGTGCCTTCGACAAGACGCAAGACCCAATCGAGTTTACTCGTTACCAACTGCCGGTTGCGGATTCTTTGATGGTGCCGTTGCCCGAAATCAAGGCGACGATGGCGGGGAAGGAGGACTTCCGCATATTCAACCGCCCGTTGACGATTTCCATCACTTGTGCCGACCCCGAGGCTGAAGTCCATTATACTACCGACGGCAGCGAGCCCACGATGAAGTCGCCTGTGTTTAAGCAGTCGTTCGTCATCATCAGCACTTGCACCATAAAGGCCAAGGCTTTCAAGAAGGGAATGCTTCCTTCGTATGTGGCTATACGACATTTCAATCGTCTAAATATCAAGAACACCACATTTGTCACTCCACCTTCGGAGCGTTACGGCAAGGAGGCCGACATCGCCCTCATGGACGGCAAGAAAGGCGCTCCTGGCGACTATCACAACGACTGGCTCGGCTTTGAGGGTGACGACATGGAAGCCACCATCGAACTGGCGGTTCCGACCGACATCAGCATGGTGAAAGTAGGCCTTTGCCACGAGCCTAACGACTGGGTGGTATGGCCTAAAGGCGTGTTGGTGAGTTTCTCTAAAGACGGCAAGGAATTCACCGAGTGGAAAGTGGCTATGCTGCCCGTCTATGACCTTTCCGACCCAATGGCTGGCATGGGTAGGGTCGAGGCACGAGCCATCGTCAACGAGAAACAGGCCAAATTTATCCGCGTCAAAGTGGAAAACCAAGGCGTCTTGCCGCAATGGCATCCTTACTCTGGTCAGAAGGCTTGGATTATGGTGGATGAAGTAGAGATAGAATGAAAAAAGGCGCTCGGTTGAGCGCCTTTTTCGTTTCTTACCATTCCACAGGCATTCGCTGTACCGGCATCGTCATGCAGCGGGCACCGCCGCCACCGCGAGAGAGCTCGTTGCCTTCGAAGGCCACAATGCATTTCTTGCCGTTACCGAGGTCCCATCTGTTGTTGACCACATCGGCAGCCGTCACCACGTTGAAGCCAGCGTTGTTCAAGGCTTGCAGCGTGCGTTGGTTGCGGCCGTAGCCGAGGAACTGTCCGGGGGCGACGCAGAAGAAGTTGCAGCCGCTGTGCCATTGCTCGCGGGCGGCGAAGGTGTCGTCGCCATTGCCGCAATACACAGGCTCGAGGTCGAGGCCGACGTCCTTGAGGGCGGACAGCAGGTCGGGAGCTTCGGCGCCGACGGCCTTTTGTCCGTCGATGGTGATGTGGAAGGTCTTGAAGGCACTGTTCATGATGACAGGCTTGTAGACCATGCACTTGTCGACATCCAGCATGGTGAACACCATGTCGAGGTGGATGAAGGAGTCGGGTGTGAGGGGCAGCTCTTGGAAAATGAGGTGCTTCACGCCGGGTTTGGTCTTCAGATGCTCCACAAGGGCTTCCACACCGTGCATGTTGGTACGTGCGCCCAAGCCGCAGATGACCACGTCGTCGCGGATGATCTCCACGTCGCCGCCTTCCACGGTGCCGATGCCATGGGTCTCATAGCTCATCACCGGGTTGATGACTTTGGTCTCAAACATGGGGTGGAGGTTATAGATGGTGTCGAGGATCATGCACTCGCGGGCGCGCACCGTCGTGGCCATGTTGCTGATCATGATGTTGTCGAACATGGTGAACGAAGCGTCGCGCATGAAGAAAAGGTTGGGCACCGGCGTCAGTGCGGCCTTCTCATTATTGATATAAGTGACATCGTCGAGAAAGAGGCCTTCGATGAGCTTGCATGAAAGCTCTTCAGCGGGCAACGACTTCAGGTATTCGGCCAAGAAGCCTTTGTTTTCGGCCTTGCAGACCCTGTCGACGAGGCTGAATTTGACGTTGTCGGACTTCAGGATGTCCGTCAGGAGGTCGCCGATTTCGTGGACTTCTGTCGCCTTTTGCAAAACTTTTTTGAAGTAACCGTATTCTTTTTGTGCGACCTGCATATTGAGGATGTCGCTGAACAGGTAAGAATGTGCGTTTTCGGGGGTTATTTTTTCCAGTTCCGGGCCTGGGGTATGAATCAGAACATGTTGGAGTTTACCAATTTCTGAGTTAACACTAACGTTGATTCGTCGGGAATCCATAAAGATGATTTTGATGAAACAATATGAGCACGACGGGGAGTCATGCCCAAAATATCGGTGCAAAATTAGCCAATTTTCGCCAAATATCAAGGAAAAAAAGTCGAAAAACGAGAGACGGAGGGGTAAAGCCCTGTCAATCATCGGATAAGGAGACGTCCTCGTCCATGTTGTAGGTCCTGAAATGCAACTTTTCGGGTTGGTGGAAGTAGAGGTACAACTTCTCGCATTCACCCGTTCCCCAGTTGCCGTTCCATGAGGCTTCTTGCGTCAAAGTCTTGAGCTCTTCGAGGAATTCACTACGAGGAATAGTGTATGCTCCCAAGCTCATCAAGTGGCTTGTTTCTTGCTGGCAGTCAATGAGCTTGAAGCCGTGCTCTTGAAGGAACTGGTGCAGATGGTAAAAGGCCACTTTGGAAGCGTCGGTGACAGTGTGAAACATCGACTCGCCGAAGAACACCTTGCCGATGGCGATGCCATAGAGCCCTCCGACCAGCTCGCCGTCCAAATAGCTCTCGAAGGAGTGGGCGATGCCCAGGTCATGCAGCTCGCAATAGGCCTCCACCATCTCGTCTTGAATCCACGTGCCGTCTTGGTCTTTGCGCGGTGTCTCGGCGCAATGCAACATCACCTCGCGGAAGTTGGTGTCAATCCTGACTTCAAACTGCCCCTTTCTCAAAGTGTGTTTCAGCGACTTGCTGACTTTCATCTCGCCGGGACGGATGATTAATCGTGGGTCGAGCGACCACCAAAGCAGAGGCTCGTCTTCGCTGTACCAGGGGAAGATGCCGTTGGTGTAAGCCGCCACGAGACGCTGGGGTGAGAGGTCGCCACCAAAGGCCAGCAAGCCGTCCTTGTTGGCACGGTCGGCAGGCGGAAAGAAACAGTCGTCGTCGTTGAGTTGGTACAAAATGTTCATGGCCTTACAAATGGAGCGCAAAATTAAGTATTTTTGCGGCACAAAAAGAAACGATGCCACGATATTTCATCCACATGGCTTACAACGGCAGCTGCTATCATGGCTACCAGATACAGCCGCACTCCGAGAGCGTGCAGGCCACGGTGGAGCAATGTCTGAGCCTCAAGTTGGGACAAACGGTGGCAATCACGGGCTGCGGCCGCACCGATACGGGCGTCCACGCCCGCAACTACTACGCCCATTTCGATGTTGAAAACGAAATCGCTGAGCCTGAGACGCTGGCCCATCAGATGAATGCCTTCCTGCCTGATGACATCGTCATCTACCGCATTTGGCAAGTGGCTCCCGACATGCATGCCCGCTTCGACGCCGTGTCGCGCACCTATCATTATTACATCACACGCATAAAGAATCCCTTCCACATCAACGACGCCTACTTCCTTTATGGAGACCTGGATATAGCTAAGATGCAGGAAGCCGCAGATATTCTCTTTGAATATGAGGACTTTACGAGCTTCTCGAAGGTGCATACCCAGGTGAAGACCAACAACTGCAAGATCATGGAGGCGCGATGGTTTGAGCAGGATGGCTTGTTGGTGTTTCGCGTCAAGGCTGACCGTTTCTTGCGCAATATGGTGCGTGCCATTGTCGGCACCTTGTTGGAGATAGGGAAGGGGCGCATGACCTTGGAGGAGTTCCGTGCCGTCATCGAACGCAAGGACCGCTGCGAAGCCGGAACCTCCGTGCCCGCCCATGCCTTGTTCTTGGAAGAAGTGGAATACTGTAAGGACGCATCGCATGCGTCCGTAAACAATTGATAAATAGCATTGATATGTTTCAGAAGATCATCCGTTTTTGCGTAAAACTCGTCCAGAAATACCTGCCCGAACCTTTTATCTTCGCCGTGGTGCTGACCATGGTGGCCTTCATCATCGCCATGCCGGTGTGCAAGCAGACACCAATCGAGGTCATCGAACACTGGGGCAACGGCGTGTGGTCGCTGTTGGCATTTGCCATGCAGATGGCCTTGGTGCTGGTGACAGGCTCGGCGTTGGCGGCGGCACCGTCCATCAAGAAAGGCATCAGCGCCTTGGCGGGTCTGCCTAAGACGCTAGCCGGAGCCATCGCCTTGGTGACTGGCATCTCGGCTTTGGCCTGCTGGCTTAACTGGGGCTTCGGACTTATCGTGGGTGTCATCTTTGCTAAGGAAATTGCCAAGAAGCTGCGTGGTGTCGACTACCGTCTGCTCATTGCCTCGGCCTATAGTGGTTTCGTGGTGTGGCATGCTGGCCTCTCGGGTTCCATCCCGTTGACAATGGCCACATCGACCTCCAATCTGGAGAAAGTCACGCAAGGCGCGTTAGTGGATCCTATCCCGATTTCACAAACCATCTTGGCGCCGCAAAACCTCATCATGGTGGCAGTGGTCATTGTCGCCATCGTGGTGGTCAATGCGTTGATGCATCCCAAGGGAGAGCATGTAGTGACCATCGAGCCTTCGCTGTTGTTCGAGGAAGAGGCCAAAGCGGCACCTCAAGCCACGACGCCTGCCGAGAAGTTTGAGAACAGCCGCGTGTTGTCGTGGATCATCGCCCTGTTGGGCCTTTCGTATCTGGTCATTCACCTGTTCTTCAAAGGCGGTACTTTCGACCTCGGCTCGGTCATTATGCTGTTTTTGTTCTTGGGTGTCATATTGCACGGCACGCCTTTGGCGTACGTCAGGGCCTTTGGTAAGTCGGTGGGCGGTGCGGCAGGCATCCTGTTGCAGTTCCCGTTCTATGCGGGTATCATGGGCATCATCACGGGCGTAGGCGCCTCGGGCATCTGCTTGGGCGAGGTGGTGAGCAATGCTTGTGTCTCCATCTCGACGCCTAAGACGTATCCTTTGTTTACTTTCTTCTGTGCCGCCATCCTGAATATGTTCGTGCCGTCGGGAGGTGGTCACTGGGCCATCCAAGCCCCGATTATGTTCACGGCTGGCGCGACCTTGGGCGTGGCACCTGGCTTGACGGGCATGGCCATTTCATGGGGCGATGCCTGGACCAACCTCATTCAGCCGTTCTGGGCCTTACCTGCCTTGGCCATAGCAAAGCTCAATGCAAAAGACATCATGGGCTTCTGCATCATAGATTTGTTCGTGACAGGATTGATTATCTGCAGCGGCTTGCTGCTTTGGGCTTAGAAGGAATCCATGCCGTCCCATTCCACGAGGTCGTGGCGGACGTAGCCGATTCTGCCGTTCACGTTGATTTTATACCATTCGTCGGTCTTTCCCAAGCAGGGATAAGTCTCGGGAACCTCGTTTTTGTCGTTTGAGATCTGGCAAATCACGATGGAGTTCAAATCGGGTTGCTGGCGGATGTTGACGTGCGTGCGTTTGGTATAAAGGACGCCTTTGCCGTCTTTGGCGCGGAAAGTGACGATTCTATTGCCGATTTTCGAGATCTCTACTGCATCTTGTATTTCGACAGTGTAGGTGCTGGCATTGGTGCTGATCCAACGGCCCAACACCTCGCCTTGACGGTCAATCACCATGAGCATCGTGTCGACTGAGGCAGGAACGATGCCGTGGTAGTCGTCGACATGCTGAGGCGTTTGTTGCACTGGCTCTGGTTGTATATCAAAGGTGTCGATAAGCATTTCTGTGTCGGATTCCTTCGTGTCGGCCGATTTTCTTCCTCCGCAGGCCACAAATAGGCAAACGCCTAACAGCAACATGATGAAGTAGGCAATTCTTTTCATAGTGCTTCAGTTATTGCAACAATTTTGTTGGTTTACAGTCAATGACTTGACAAAAAAAGAACAAGACCGATTTGGCCTTGCTCTCATTTAGTAGCGGGATCGAGAATTGAACTCGAGACCTCCGGGTTATGAATCCGACGCTCTAACCTGCTGAGCTATCCCGCCATCATTCGGGGTGCAAAAGTAGATATTTTTTCAATACGTGCAAGAAAAAAGCGGAAAATTATTTTTTCCGCTCTATCCTTGCATAGTTAGTCGTCATTCAGTCAACTCCTTGGCGGCCAGCTCGAGCTTGGCGTCAAGGGTCTTCATGGCGGCCTCGAGACCATTCGTCGTGTCACCCTTCATGCTGAAGTAGAACTTGATCTTCGGCTCGGTACCCGAAGGACGGACGGTGATCTTCGAGCCGCTCTCTGTGAAGAACTGCAGCACGTCGCTCTTGGGCAGTGTGATGGGCGTGACCTTCCCCGTGGCCAAGTCTTTGGCTTCTTGGAGCTTGTAGTCGCGGATTTCGATGACTTTCTCGCCGGCGATGACGGTAGGCGGTGTGGTGCGGAACTTGGCCATCAAAGCCTTGATTTCCTCGGTGCCGCTGATGCCTTTCTTGGTCAGCGAGACGAGTTTCTCCTTGTAGAGGCCGAACTCCTTGTAGATGTCCATGAGCAGCTGGTAGAGCGTCTTGCCTTGCTCTGCCGCCCAGGTGGCTGCCTCGGCAATCATGCTGGTGGCAATGACAGCATCCTTGTCGCGGACGAAGTCACCAGCCAGGTATCCGTAGCTCTCCTCGCCGCCGCCGATGAACTGCTTCTTGCCTTCGAGTTCAAGGATCTTGTCGGCGATGTACTTAAAGCCGGTCAGCACGTCATAGCGGTCCACGTTGTATTTCTTGGCCATCTCGAAAATCAGCTCGGTGGTCACGATGGTCTTCACGATGAACTCCTTGCCCGTGAGCTTGCCCAGCTCGTTCCAGCGGGTCAATAGGTAGTAGACGAAGAGGCTGCCGGTCTGGTTGCCGTTGAGCAGGATGAACTCGCCTTTGTCGTCCTTAATGGCGATGCCCACACGGTCGGCGTCGGGGTCGGTGGCCATGACGAGGTCGGCATTGACTTCTTGTGCTTTTTTCACAGCCAATGCCATGGCGGCAGGCTCCTCGGGGTTGGGTGACTTCACGGTGGGGAAGTTGCCGTCGACGACCATCTGCTCCTCGACGCAGTAGACGTTCTCAAAGCCCTTGCGCTTCAGGATCTCGGGCACCAAGCGGCGACCTGTGCCGTGGATAGGCGTGTAGACGATGCGCATGTCCTTGTGCTTCTTGATGAGGTCGAGCGAGAGGGAGAGGCCATAGACCTTCTCCAGATAGATGTCGTCGAACTTCTCGTCGAGCACGGTGATGAGGTCGGGATTGCGCTTGAAGTTGACCATCGAGGGGTCGGTGATCTTCTCCACCTCGGCGATGACGTTCTTGTCGTGCGGGCTGACCAGCTGTCCGCCGTCGTTCCAATAGGCCTTGTAGCCGTTGTATTCCTTGGGGTTGTGTGAGGCGGTCACCATCACGCCAGCGTCACATTTCATCTCACGCACGGCGAACGAAAGCTCGGGGGTGGGGCGGAGGCAGTCGAAGATGTAGACCTTGATGCCGTTGGCCGACATCACGTCAGCGGTGACGTTGGCGAAGGCAGGGCTGTTGTTGCGGCCGTCGTAGGAGATGGCGACGCTCAAGTCCTTCTTGTCGGGATTCATCTTCTTGATGTAGTTGGCGAAGCCTTGTGTGGCCATGGCCACGGTGTAGATGTTCATGCGGTTGGTGCCGGCACCCATGATGCCGCGCAGACCACCGGTGCCGAACTCGAGGTTGCGGTAGAAGCTCTCGGTAAGCTCGTTAGGGTCGTTGTCGAGCATGGCTTGCACGCTCTTTCTTGTTTCTTCATCGTATTGCTCAGTGAGCCACGATTTTGCTCTTTCGATGATTTGTTGGTCCATATTGATATAGTTTTGTTGTGTTGTCTAAACGCAGGGACTCACGTCGCCTGCTTAATGTCCTGTCGCCCCTACGGGGCTTTGCTGGAGTTCCTCTATGCATTGCTCCAAGCTCTCCCTCCATTCCGGTATCTCAATCCCTGCAAACTCCTTAATCTTGTTCAAATCCAAAACGCTATAGGCGGGTCGTTTTGCCTTGGTGGGGTATTTGTCGGTCGTTATCGGGTTGACCTTGCATTGCTTTCCGCCGAGTTCCATGATGGCCGTGGCGAAGTCATGCCAGGTGATTTGTCCTTCGTTGGTGAAATGGAAGGTCTCATGCACTTCATTCTTACCGTTCTTCTTGAGTAGTGCCATAAGGGTTGAGGCAAGGTCATGTGCCCATGTGGGACAGCCTTTCTGGTCGGCCACCACGTTGATTTCGTCTTTGGTGTCGCCCAGCATGAGCATGGTCTTTACGAAGTTTTTGCCCACGGAGGAATAGAGCCATGCCGTGCGTACAATCATGGAATTGCAACCGCTTTCACGGATGAGGCGTTCGCCTTCAGCCTTTGTGCTGCCGTATACTGACTGTGGGTTGATGGGGGCATCCACCTTGTAAGGTTCTTTGGCATCGCCGCCAAAGACATAGTCCGTTGATATGTGCATCAACAATGCGTTGTGCTTAAAGCAGGCGTCGGCCAGCACTTTAGGTGCGAAGGCGTTGACGAGCATGGCCAGCTCGGGTTCGTCCTCGGCCTTGTCGACGGCGGTGTAGGCCGCGCAGTTGATGCAAACGTCGATTTGGTGGTCTGAAAAGTAGCTCTCCACGGCAGCCTTGTTGCATATGTCAAGCGTGTCAACGTCAGTGAAGATCCAATGATGCAATGTGTCGCTTATGGCGATTTTCTGTAACTCGGTTCCCAGTTGGCCATAACAGCCTGTGACTAATATATTCATTTTTCAATGGTTAAAATCTATGTACAAATGCGATGCCCAACGACTCCTTGAACTGGAGCTTGGGCTTCTGGCCCACCACGGTCTGCACGCCGTCGATTTCCTCGTATACGGGGAAGGTGGTGTTGTGGTCGTATTTGAGGTGGACGAAGAGTATAGTTGAAATGTATTTAGTGATGACGAAGTGAAAGGTGTTTTCCCAGTTCACATCGAGGCGCAGACGGTCGTCGTCGCGGCGTTCAATGTAGTTGTAGAACAAGTTGAGCGTCGTCGTATAGGTGATGTTCTTGCCGATGGGTTGCTTGTAGTTGGTGATGACGTTGACGCCGAGTGCGGGGGCGACGTGCTCGCCAGGCACCCAGATGCTATCTTGGTCATAGTAGCCTTTTTTGACGCCGAAAGCGCCTTGGTCGGCAAGGTCTTGGTTCATCACGAAGGTAACCTTTCCAGCCAGGGGGCTCATATAGACTTGGACACGATCGTCTTTGGTTTTGTATGAATAACCTACCGAAATGGTGAGGTATGCCGGTGCAAAGAAGGTGGAAATCACTGTCGAGTCGTTGGGATATTTGTAGCCGTTGGCAAATTGTGTGTTGAAGGTGGCCACAGCGGTCACATTCCATCGGCTTTTGCTGTTGAGCGACAGGTAATAGGCAAGGTCGATCTTGTCGTCCGATTTCTCAATGCGTTTGTCGGCATAACGCGACATGCCGATGGCGAAAGCACCGGTCAGTCTCTGCTCGAAGGCCTTTTTCCTGTCGATGAGCGTGAAGTTGGCGAAGGCCTTGCCCGAAAAAGAGCTTTCGCCGCCAGCCGCCCAATTTGAAAGTGCTAATTGGTTGATGTTCAATCCATAGTCACCATGGAAAGTCAGTCGTTCGTTGAGGATATCGATGATATTCTCTTTGGGCCTGGGGCCGTCGGGACGCTTAGGCGTTAGTGAGTCGAGGTAGCGGTTGATGGCGGCTAACTCTGATTCCACGATGGTCTTTTCGTTCTGAGTTTCTTTCAAGTGTTGATTTAGGATGTCGATAGTATGGCGCAAATGCTCGGCATCTTGCTCAATGGCGTATTGTTGTGAGACGAGTGTCTGCTTAATGCGGATGTAGTCCAGCATGTTGCGGCAGATGGAGTCGATTTCGGGAGTCATAAAAGGGTAGCGCGCTTGCCCGAAAATCGGATAAGCGGCTATTGTTGATATGAAAATCAATAAGATACGGATAAACTGCCTTGTCTGTAATCTCATTGGGAGCGAATCAAATTTCCAAATGCAAATGTATGCGATTTTTGGAAACAAACGAGACTTTAAGGCAATTTATTACTCTTGGTCAAACGAAAGCTTATGGTTGGTCTGATACAGATGCTTCTTGACGTTTTCGTATTGATAAGTGACTTTGGTCCAGATTTCCACCTTTTTCTTGATGCCAAGAATGCGTCTCTCTGCAATGCGGAGAGTCTCGTCGAGATTATGGTAAATGGAACCAGAAACGCCGATGTAGAACGGACGGGCGCACTCTCTACAGATGCGCATGGCCTTGTATATGCATGAGCCGAACCAAGTGATGGAGTCAAAATTGCTGTCCGACACGTTCTTGGTGCCCATGATATGACCATGATCGATGCCCATGGAGAACTCCATCCCTAAATCGGAGAACTGATGCTTGAAGGCATCGGCCAAGGCATAAGCAATCCTCATGGCGCCTTTTACGGCATCTTTGTTGATTTCTTCTTTGCCGGGATACACAACCAAAATGGAGGTGGGAGAGAAAGTATTGACAAATGCACCGGATTTCTCCGCAATAGAGCCAATCACGGTATGCAACATTGTATAAGCTTTAGCCGCTTTTCGCCTGCCGTGTTCCTTAAGAATATAGGAGAGATTCTTGATTTCAAAATAAATGATGGTAGCCTCCATATACACCCCTGAGCATCCGTAATCGATGTCAATGGCTCTCGTGATGTCTTTGGTGTCAATGTAGTTAAATTCAGCTTCCGAGTATTGTGATAGTTTTTCGCCTAGTTCTTTCTCCCAGTCAGTCATTTTAAGGTCCTCCTATGATTATTCCATGTTAGTGTAGACGGCTTGGATGTCCTCGTCTTCGTCGAGTTTGTCGAGGAATTTCTCGATTTCCACCATCTGTTCGTCAGTGAAGTTGACGGTCTGGTTGGGGAAACGTTGCAGGTTGGCCTTCACGATGTTGATTTTGCGCTCTTCGAGGGCGTCGTGCATGGTGCCGTAGTCGGTCCAAGCGGTGTAGACAGTGGTCGTGGTGGTGCCTTCCTCTTCGTCGGTCTCGGTTACGATTTCGTCCAGACCGTAGTCGATGAGTTCGAGCTCCAGTTCGTCCTTGTCCATGCCAGCGGGCATCTCAATTTCGAAGACGGCCTTGCGGGTGAACATGAACTCTAATGAGCCGATGGGCAGGAACGAGCCGCCGCACTTGTTGAAGTACGACTTCACGTTGGCCACGGTACGGGTGGTGTTGTCGGTGGCGCATTCCACCATGCATTGGATGCCGAAGGGGCCTTTACCTTCGTATGTGATTTCCACGAGGTTGGCGGCGTCCTTATCGGTGGCGCGCTTGATGGCGGCGTCGATGTTGTCCTTGGGCATGTTCTCGGCCTTGGCGTTCTGGATGGCCTGACGGAGTTTGGGGTTCATGTCGGGGTCAGGACCGCCTTCCTTGGCAGCGATGGTAATCAGTTTCCCGAGTTTCGGGAACACTCTTGACATGTGTCCCCATCTTTTCATCTTGGCCGCTTTGCGGTATTCAAATGCTCTTCCCATTATGTATAATTTTAGATTTTTAATTTTTAGGGCGCAAAGATAATAAAACGTCAGAAATAACGGCTTTTCTTGCCCAAAAATCTTCAGTTTTGTCGAAAATCCGCTATTTTTGCAAGACAAAATTTAAGGTATGAGGGTATTGGTGCTCACCGAAACGGATGCCTGCTGCGGGCCGATGGCTGCAGCGTTCTTAAACGATTATTCCACCAATTTGGAGGTGGTTTCGGTAGGGCGTAAGCCTTTGCAAGCCGTTGACCCATTGCTGGTTAAGGTGATGAAGGAGTGCCTGATCAACCTTGATGGTTACGTGCCGCAAGATGCTAATACGGTTGATACTTCAGATTTCGATGTGGTGTACCAATGTCCTGATATGCCTGCCCCAACGACTTTAGAGGAATACCGCACCTTACGTGATTTCATAAAAAATGAAGCCTATTTGTTTTTCCGCAACAAAATCCAATTCCTCTAAATACTCCACAACTTTAAACTCTACACTTTCAACTGACTCTAAACTCTAAACTCTCAACACTAAACAAAAAAACCGCCCCAACGGAGCGGTTTTTCATCTTTTCTGAAATATACCGATTAGGCTTCGGCAGGAGCTTCAGTGGCTTCGGCAGCCGGGGCTTCCTCAACGGGAGCTTCCTCGGTGGCAGCTTCGGCAGCTTCTTCAGCAGCGGCTTCGGCTTCAGCAGCCTTCTTGGCTTCGATTTCAGCGAGTCTCTTCTTGGCGAGCTCGGCGGCACGGGCCTCGTTGACTTGCTTCTCGGCTTCCAGACGGGTCTTCTTCTCGCCACGGGCCTTCTCTTCGTTAGCCTTGACGAAGTTGGCGACCTTTGCTTCCTTCTCCTTCATCCAGTTCTGGAACTTGACTTCGGCTTGCTCCTCGGTCATAGCGCCTTTCTGGACACCGCGCATCAGGTGATACTTCATCATAACGCCAGTCTTGCTGAGCAGTGAACGGACAGTGTCGGTGGGAACTGCACCAATGCTGTACCAATGCAGGGCTCTGTCAAACTTGATGTTGATTTGAGCGGGGTTGGTCAGCGGGTTGTAGGTGCCTAATTTCTCAATGAATTTACCATCACGTGGCGCGCGAGAGTCGGCAACTACGATGTGATAGAAGGGCTGACCCTTCTTGCCATGTCTTTGCAATCTAATCTTTGCAGGCATAATTTAATGTTTTAAGTTGATTTTGAATGAATTAACTAAAACCTACCCGAGGTTTCGGCTGCAAAAGTACAACTTTTTATTGG
>Ga0310690_10002325_pt1 | contig 31253 bp, 26 predicted proteins | sample AusTroGonzalo_MG_2_FD_207661 | JGI IMG/M metagenome (GOLD analysis project Ga0310690, IMG submission 207661) | Bovine rumen microbial communities from tropical cattle in Woodstock, Queensland, Australia - Gonzalo_04 (v2) (version 2) | ecosystem: Host-associated > Mammals > Digestive system >...
CGGAAGAAATAAAAGTGGCATTTGTAGATGAAGTGGCGCAATTACTCGGTAATAAAAAAGCGGTAGCCCAAACGTCCGTATCCCAAGAATCGTTTGAAGTGGAAAACTTTGAAGATTTGATCGTTACGGATGTAAATGCGGAGCAAGCCGCCGCTGCCTTACCGTTGCAAGCGAAAAAAGGCACTTTATTCCGCGGTATGGCCTTATCTGCCGACGGAAATTCACTGAAAAAGATTTTTGCCAAAGGGTTATTGTTGGAAGATGTTACCGCTAATGCGGGAACGTTGATTACCAGCATGGCCGGCGGAATGGGTTTTGGCGGAATGCGTGCCGCCCGTCAGGCGTCGCGTAATATCAACCTGACAAATTCCCCGCAAGACGCGGCCAAATGGGGTGCGAGATTTAATGACCCGTCTAAACGCTTAATCGTTGTTACGCAAGTAGATGGCCTTAATTCCTTGGATAAGAGTATCGTAAATCATCCTTACGATATCGCGCCGGAAAAGGTTTCTGCGATCTATGCCTTGCTTAATATAGACGGCAAAGCAACGTGGTGCCTTGTAGAATCTACCGAAAGCGGAAAATTCAAAGTAACGCCCATGAGTGTGGCAGAAGGCGAAGATAAAGCCGAGGCGATGCCGCAAAGAAAGGTTGTTTCGTTACCTGAAAACGGCAACTATGCCTTGAACGCGGCCGAAGGTACAACCCGCGGTGAAGCGTGGGAAGAAGCGGTAGATGATGCCGTAAGTGTAGAAACTAAATACACCGGTACGGAAGCCGTCGTTCAAGACGCAATCAATATTGCCAAAGAGCAATATCACGCTTTAGGAGTCCAAAACGTAAGCACATACGTATCGTTGTTAGTGCCGACTATCAAAGAAGCCTTAATCAAAGCCAATGTTGAATTGAACACCCCCGAAACTATTCAAATCGTAAACAAAGGTTTACTGACTGAATTGGGAGAAAACCATCTCTTGCGTCAACAAGCTGTAGACGCTATTACAGGCAGAGAACTCACGGGGTTGAGAAAATTCTGGCGTTGGGTTGCTACACAAGTAACCGGAAAAATGGTTAATTTAGATGAATCTGATTTATTGGATTTGTCTAACCATGTGCTTAAGGCTTTAGTGCAAGATAATGTAACCATTAATTACGAGGCACTCAGACAGGCTATCCAAGCCGGTAGCACATTGGTGAAAAAAGAGCAGGGTTCTTATCAAGAAACAGATGCAAATGGGAAGGTGAGCAACCGCTCTTACGATAAAGAAACGCATGATTTTTCCCGCATCTTAGCGCAATTCACGCCGGCGGCACTGCAATTTACCCAACATTCGGACAGATTCGGTTTCCGCCCGCGTTTAATCAACACGGATGTAAAAGGTTTCCCGTATTTGTATACATCCATTAAACTTAAATTGGTGAATAAAGACAAAGAAGGGCATACCTTGCTCAGACAAAATGTCTATACTGTGGTGCTTTCTGATGATGATAAATTGTTTAAATCACTCAAAGAAAATGAAATTTTAGTGGTAGATACGTACGGTAACTTGTATAAATCTACCCAACTCAAGGACGGCAAAGAAAAGAGAACGCCGATTTTTGACCGGAAAATATCCGTGGTGAAACTTGCCGATCTGAACGATATGCCGGTAGTGGTTATTCAAAAAACGCAAAACCGCATGAGCGCGCTTAACAGCATTTACCAAGCGATGGGGCTTTCAAGCACCGGGCGTTTCTTGAATAGTTTCCTGTCGGATCAATATGGTATAGAAGGCGGTGCATTGGCCGGTGGAAATGCTTCCGGTTGGGCAACGAGTATCAGTACCGGTGTGTATTTCACGAATATTGCTCCGTTGTTGGGCTTGCACCAAGCGGTGGAAAAATTCGGCGGTAAAAAGGTTCTTAATTTCTTCTTATCGTTAAGCGTTTTATGTTCTTTGGGTGTGGCCGCCATTAACTTGTTTGGTGGCAATCCGAATGGTTGGATTACCTTAGCACCGGTTATTGCGGCTATCGCTTCGAGTGGTTTGGCTTCTGCGGCTATCCAGCAGATTTCCAACCCGACCGCTCAGCGTATGTTAAATGGTAAAGAAGCCGGAGATATCGTGGCTGGTGGCCAATTGCAAAAGACTATAGGTTCTTTGATGACCTACGGGTTCGCTTCCCTGGCTATTATTTTAACCGGTAACTGGGAATTTATGTACGGGTTGATTGCTATTCCCACATTGCGTGCTTTGTGGGCCATTAACGTGGCAGATTTGCCGTTAGCCATTAAGAAGAAAGAAACGCCTAAGGCTGACGTAGCAACAGATGCCAACTCTGTTGAAGCACGTAACAAAGAAGGGAAATTATCCAACTCAAAATTCTTCTTAGATCCGAAGATTTTAGCACTCTTTGCCGGTTTGATGCTTTTCTGTGGTTCGGAAACTCAGGCTAGCACCGCGACAAAGAGTATTATTACCGGGTTGATTAAAGGAAACCAATGGATTCAATCGTTCGTAAATTGGCTGGCGGAAGCGTTGTCGTTTATGCCTTGGGTAAGTGCCGAAGGAATGGATGTTGCAACCGCTACTGGGTTAATGAATGATAGTATTGGTACTTTAATCAGCGGTTTAGCAACTATGTTGCCTGTTTTAATAGGTCGTAATTTGGCGAAGTCATTGATGAGTAAATATAAAGGCGTAGCCAAATATAACGAAAAAATGTGGCTCATTTCCGGCTTAGGAATTGCCGCGGCATTGATGAGTTTGTATTTTATCGGGCCGGGCGCAGGCTTGTGGTTATTACCCTCGGTAGTATTAGCCAACGGGTTACTGGGGAATATGTTTACCTTTACCTTTAACATGATGAAGAACCATGATAAAGAGAAATATAACAATGCCTTTAGTAACTTAGCCGGTTCCTTATCTACTATGGCGGTAGTGGGTTGTTTCCTGATCCCGACGTTTACAAACTTCATTATCCCGGGTAAAGGGTTAGACATTGCCTTCCAGCAGTTGATTGTCCCGATATTGGGTGTAGCCATCGCTTTGGGGATAAACTTTAAGAACTTTGCTAATCCGTTTGATTGGAAAAAACCGATGAACAAAACCCAATTGGATCAATTGCAGACGTCCGTAATTGCGCAGATGGCATTGCTCGCGCCGGAAGCGGATTTGAGCGAGCTTGAAGAGGCTGCCGCGCAGGCCAATCCGGATTTGACACAACAAGAAATTCACGCGTTGGTTGAAAAGAACGTGAGCCGCTTGAAAACGGAGTTGGCTTCGGCTATGGGGTTATCTACCGAGGAATTAGTTGGGTTAATTAACGGCACGCTTAGCAAAGAAATCAAAGAAGGTGCTTTCTTAAAATTAGCGGAACAACTTAACGTGAAATTCAAATCGTTAGCAAAAGAAGATGCGCTGTTGGAAAACAGAATTGTCAACCAATTGATGCTCCAAATCAATGCGGGGGCAAGCAGATTGGCAGAAGAACAGCACAAAGAAGAACTGGAAGACTTAAGCGAAGGCGAAGTTAATCCGTAACGGATGGCATTTGGAAAGTAAAACTCCCCGAATGTAAATTCGGGGAGTTTTTTTAAAATAAATTCCCCCTTTTGTTTTACTCTATAGGGCATTTGCAGGTTGTGTTATTAAAAATAGGACAGCGTTATATGTGTAAATGCAGGGTTCTTATAAAAGCGGGATTATAAGCCTCCTAAATAACGAAAATTAGGATATTTTGCGCAGTATTTTTTGTTTGCGTTATGGCACAGTTAAAGGCTCAAAAATAAGGATAAAAAAACGGATTTGAAAATTGTTTTTTTCTGCAGTTGGGTTCTGGTTTGATTATAAGAGAAAATATTATTTTTCACGGGTATAAAAAATATTGGTAAAACAGAGGAAATATTATATAATGAAATTGTCAGTTATATTATTCTTCTAAGGAGTGTCAAATGGAAAAATTGTTGAGTTGGTTTAGGCCTCTTCCGGCTGCACCGCGGATTGAAGACCCGAATCAGGTAGAAAAGATGTATAAGTATTGGCGTATCCGTACGTTTTTAGCACTTTATTTCGGTTATTGTGCTTTCTATGTAACCCGTAAAAACTTAACCCCCGCCTTGCACGTGTTTAGTGAAAATTTGGGTATTGGAATGGTCGACTTGGGTATTATCTCGGCGACCTTTTCTATTACTTACGGTGTGGGTAAATTATTTGCCGGTATTTTAGCAGATAAAGCCAATGTGCGCTCTTTTATGGCAATTGGGTTATTGTTATCCGGTGTAATTAACTTGTTCTACGGATTTTTAACGTCCTTATGGGCGTTGGCTTTCTTCTGGGGTATCAACGGTTTCTGCCAAGCGACGGGATATCCGCCGGTAGCAAAGTCGCTCGTGTATTGGTTCTCCCCCAAAGAACGTGCGAAAATTTGGAGTTGGTGGTCTTCTTCCCACACAGCAGGTACATTCGCCGCAGGCGGTATTATTGCTTTGCTGCTGAAATATTGCCCCGATTGGCGTGCCGTATTTTATGTTCCCGGTTTAATCGGTATCGGTATTGCTGTTTACATTTTCTGGTCGTTGCGTGATAAACCGGATTCTGTGGGTTTGCCCCCTATTGAAGAATTCAAAAATGACATTATTCCCGTTACTGCCGATAATAAAGAAAAAACCAGCCAGTGGGTTATCTTGAAAAAATATGTATTCGGCAACCCGTATGTGTGGTATTTGTCATTGGCATTGAGTTTTGTTTATTTCGTGCGTTTCGGTACGTTGGACTGGGCAACCAAATTCTTGTATGATGCCCGCGGTATAGACAAAGTAAGCGTCGTTTGGTTGTGGAACCTGATGCCGTTATTTGGTATGCCCGGCGGTATTATCGCAGGGTATTTGGCTTCTAAATTCTTCAAAGGCCGCTGCGCACCGATTACCATTTTTTACTTAGTCGTCTTGGCCTTATGTACATGGGGATATATTGTATTTGCCGGAAAAGCGCATCTTTGGTTAACGTGCTTCTTCGTAGCGGCTATCGGTTTCTTCGTTGACGGCCCGCAAGTGCTTATCGGTGGGGTAATGCTTTCACGCGTTACCGCGCAGGAGTCCGCCAGTGCCGCTGCCGGTTTTAGCGGCTTTTGGGCTTATATTTTAGGTACGGCCGTATTGGCTAATATGGGTGCGGCTTTCTTAGTGGAAAAATACGGGTGGAATATGATGTATTATACCTGCATCGTAAGTTGTATTGTTTCAATTATCTTTGTGGCTATGTGCGCAAAGAAAGAAAGTGCCTCGTCAGACAAGAAATAAAATTATTTGTTGAAAACAAAACCCCGGCCTTTGGTCGGGGTTTATATTTGAAGTATAACATTATAAGGAGTTGTATGAAAAAAATAATTGTACTTTTGGCTTTGCTCGTATGCGGATCGGGTGCCTTTGCCCAAGACGGCAAAACGGGCTGGCAAGTGGAACTTTCCAAACTGGCGGTAGATATTACCTCTACCGAAGTTAAGCACGCGCAAGATTATCAGGGGTTTTCCGATGCGCGTTTAACGTCCGATTCGCAAACGTCGGTGCGCGGTGCATGGGATTCTAAAGCAGATTATCACGCTACGCATTTCGTATGGACCAACCAACTTTTAATGGACTACGGACGCACAAAAATACGTCCGGTTGACGGCGAAACCTTAACCAACGAAAATGCCGACCGGATTTTATTTCAAACGGGTTACACCCAACGTTTATGGAAAGTGGAAGATTTTTTGGGCGGTTTTGAAATAGGCCCATTTGCCGATATTGCCTACGAAACGGAATTTACCAAACCGAAAGATGCCCCCCGCAAGCGTGTGCTACGCGGGATGGCCGGCGTGAAACTTTTTGACGGAAAGTATTTGAAAAGTTTGTATGCCGCCATCGTCGGTGAGCGTGATTTTACCTATGAGCCGTATGCCAGCAAACTGGCTTGGGAAACGGGTTTTAAGTTGGAACTCCCCGTTCGCGAAGGCGTAACTTTCAAATGGAATACGCTTTACCGCGATTATTTAGATACCACTAAAAAGCACTATACGGACCTAGATTGGGAGTTTGAGACCGATGCGCGCTTAGATGTAGCCCTGTATAAAAATCTCTACGTTGCGCCGTTTATCAGTTATTATACGGCAAAAGGCAAATATGTAAAAGCCCGCGGCGAAAATGTCTATATCGGGGTATCGTTCTCGTTTAGCCATATTTTCAGCGAAGCGAAGTAGATATTTAAGAAAATAAAAACCGCCCGTTAAGGGCGGTTTTTTATGGTTAAATGATATTTTAATTTTGGCGGGTATAAGATATACTTTGAGATTCCCCTATCGGCAATAGCACCAAAAATACATCATTGACCGATAATATGGTGTATATATCTTGCACATCAACGGCAAAACCGGCACCGGAATCTTTCCCGTTAAGGACAAGTTTTCCCTCGGTAACATGCCATTTTTCATATTTTAATGTGCCTAAATTGACAGAAGACGCTTTTCCGTGCGGTTTTAACACGAATCCTTCAAATTGGGATGGATCTTTTGTAGACGGAAGAACCCATTTGCCGAGCATTACGTCCGATTCTTTATAACATCCTACAAATGCAAAACATATAGCAACTACTAAAAATAACTTTTTCATATCATCCTAACCTTATCCATAAACTACTACTAAATAATTTATCATAATTAGATAAAAAAGTAAATATTTTCTTTGCATAATAAAAGCGGGTCTTAAAAAGACCCGCTTTTAACTTCACAAACGATTATTTGTTGACACTGGCCATGTGGGCGATTAAATCAAGCACTTTGTTGGAGTAGCCGATTTCGTTATCGTACCAAGATACCACTTTGACAAACGTATCGGTCAAAGCAATACCGGCTTTGGCATCAAAAATAGAGGTAAGCGGGCAACCCAAGAAGTCGGAAGAAACAACCGCTTCTTCGGTGTAGCCGAGTACGCCTTTAAGTTCGCCTTCGGAGGCTTCCTTCATGGCCGCGCAGATTTCCGCGTAGGTGGCCGGTTTTTCCAAGTTAACGGTCAAGTCTACTACGGACACGTCCAAGGTCGGCACGCGCATAGACATACCGGTTAATTTGCCGTTCAACGCGGGAATTACTTTACCTACCGCTTTGGCAGCACCGGTGGAAGACGGGATAATGTTACCGCAAGCAGCGCGGCCGCCGCGCCAGTCTTTCATAGACGGGCCGTCAACGGTTTTTTGGGTGGCGGTTACGGAGTGTACGGTGGTCATCAAACCATCTTTAATACCGAACTTGTCGTTTAATACTTTGGCGATAGGGGCCAAGCAGTTGGTGGTGCAGGAAGCATTGGAAACAAATTGGGTTCCTTTTACATAGGTTTTTTCGTTTACGCCGACCACGAACATCGGGGTAGCGTCTTTAGATGGGGCAGACATAACGACATATTTAGCACCGGCTTTGATGTGGGCTTGTGCTTTTTCTTGCGTTAAGAATAAACCGGTAGATTCTACTACATATTCCGCACCGACTTTATCCCAAGCCAAGTTGGCGGGGTCTTTTTCGGCAGTTACGCGGACTTTTTTCCCGTTTACGATAAGTTGGTTGTTTTCTACATCGGCTTCAATCGTACCTTCAAAACGGCCGTGCATAGTATCGTATTTGAGCATATAAGCCAAATAGTCCACCGGGCACAAATCGTTAATGCCGACGATTTCAATATCGTTGCGTTCTTGAGCCGCGCGGAATACAAAGCGACCAATGCGGCCAAAACCATTAATACCTACTTTAATCATACTTTTACTTCCTCCATGGATTTTTTTACTTCTTGTATATATTTTACAATTTTTTTGCGGGTGCGGGTTAAATTTCATAAAATACCCTCAAGAGAAATATATGCCTAAATCAGTGTGATTATTCCCGCTTATAACGTAGTTCCCTATCTGGCCCAATGATTAGATAGTGTACTTGCGCAAACTTTTGGCGATATTGAAGTGATTTGCGTGGATTCTATTTCTCCCGTCGTTTACGGAAATTGCGCAACGTAGCCATTATTTTTTTGACCCGTGGTATAAGTTAAAAAATGAATTTAAGTAGAAATAAAAAACCCCGCAGCTTGCGGGATTTTTTATGGGCCGAAAAGCCGTCTAATTCTTTTTATCTTTGAACTGCATATTGTAGAGCGAAGAATAAGCGCCGTTTAACTTTAAGAGTTCTTCGTGCGCGCCTTCTTCCACAATTTTGCCGTCGTTGATAACTACAATTTTGTTGGCATTTTGCACCGTGGATAAGCGGTGGGCAATTACAATTACCGTGCGATTTTTCATCAGGTTATCCAACGCTTCCTGTACGATACGTTCGGATTTGTTATCCAACGCGCTGGTGGCCTCGTCTAAAATGACGATAGGGGCGTTTTTCACAAATGCGCGCGCAATAGCGAGGCGTTGTTTCTGTCCGCCCGATAATAAAATACCGCGTTCGCCGATTTCGGTGTCCAACCCTTGCGGTTTTTCTTTGACGAAATCATCTAAACAGGCATTTTTAAGGGCTTGCCAAATAGTTGCGTCGTCAGCTTTTTCGTTACCAAGTAAAATATTGTCGCGGATAGTTCCCGAGAACAAAAAATTATCTTGGAATACCATGGCAATTTGTTCGCGCAAACTTTGTTGGGTAAATTGACGAATATCGGTTTTATCAATTTTTATGGTTCCTTTGCTTACCTCATACAAACGCGGGATAAGTGCGGAAATGGTGGTTTTCCCCCCGCCTGAGTTACCCACCAGCGCGACCGTTTGCCCGATAGGAATAGTTAAGTTGATATCGTGCAATACTTCGCGACCGGATAAATATTCAAAACACACGTGTTCAAAGGTAATCTCTTTTTCTACCGAGCGCAACTGACGGGCGTCGGGTGCGTCGGTAATGGTGGGCTGTAAGTCCAAAATTTCAAAAATACGATCAATAGCCAAGAACGAGTTTTGGATGCTGATGTAATTATTCCCCACCGATTTTAAGGGCGTGTAGAGCATCATAAGCGCAGCAATAAAGGCTACGAAATCACCGCTGGTAATGCGCCCGCTTAAAATCAAATAACTCCCCGCTCCGATAACAAAGGCAATACCGATAGACATAATAATGTGCATTAAGGGCGAGAGCCAGTTGGTATTTTTTACCATTTTCATAGCGAGCGCGAATGTGGTATCGGTTACTTCGTGAAAGCGTCTTTTGAAGATATCTTCCAAGGTAAACGAGCGGATGGTTTTATTGCCGGCAAAGGTTTCGTTATAGGTGGTAATGACGAGCGATTGATTGGTAACGGTTTTTTCCAAAATGGCTTTCATTTTGCGGCGAACGAGCGTCATGGGATAGACGAAGAAAGCAAGCACCGCAATCGCGATAATAGCCAGTTGCCACGACGTGTAGAGCAGCACAAATACCAAAGCAATAGACGAGCACGATTTGGACAAGAATTGTTTGAGGTTATCCACTAAACCGGTGGACGCGGTTTCGGCGTCGCTGGAGTAGCGGAATAATATCGTACCCGAGTTGTTTTGGTCAAAGTACGACGTATCCATAGACAAAAGTTTGGCATACAATTTGCGTTTTACGCCGATAGTGATTTTCTGCGCTACCCACGTATTAAGGTAGTTAGACGAATAAATCAGTACCCCCTGCACCACGGTAAAACCGACAATTAAAAACGGAATTAATGCCGAAAAGTGCGGTTGTTTATCCACCATGACTTTATCCATAAACGGCTTTAAGAAAAGCGCGACGACGCCGTCCAACGCACCCACAGGTACGGTAAGGGCTACCCCTAAACAAGCGCGGAACCAATAAGGCTTAATATAGGGCCACATGCGTTTAGCATTGATGACTAGTGTATTAGAAGACCATTTTTGAGCAAGAAATTTTTTCATAATATTCTCATTAAACTAAAAAATTAACTTACTTCGCAAGGCATTTAAAGTATAGCCGATAAACCCCGCTCCGCCGGTAATTAAGATAGTTTCTCTACACACGCTTTGACTCCTTGTGTCCAATGGGGGATATCCACATTAAACGTGTTTTTGAATTTTGTTTTATCCAGCACGCTAAAACAAGGGCGTACGGCGCGGGCGGGAGAGTCTGCGGTATGGATAGGCAACACCTTGCAAGGCGATTTGACCAGTTGCAGCGTATAATAAGCAAAATCGTACCAAGTGGCGGTTCCCTCGTTAGTAAAATGGTAAATTTCACACGAACCGCGTTGAATTTGCGGTAAAATATCCAAAATGGTTTGCGCCAAATAGGGTCCGTAGGTCGGTGTGCCGAATTGGTCGGCTACTACGCGAATTTCGGAAGTAACTTTGCTGCGTGCTAAAATCATTTTTACGAAGTTTTTTCCGTACGGGCTGTGCATCCACGCGGTGCGCAAAATAACGGCCGTTTCGGCGTATTTTAAGATGTTCCGTTCGCCTTCAAGTTTGGTTTGTCCGTAAATGCCTAACGGACGCGTGGGGTCGGTTTCTTTTAATGGGAGATTGGTTCTCCCGTCAAAGACGTAATCGGTGGAAATATGCACTAAAGGAATTTGTTTGCGGGTGGCGGCTTTGGCCAAGTGTGCCGCCCCTAAGGAATTGATATGGATGGCGGCGGCAGGTTCTTCTTCGGATTTATCTACGTTGGTATAAGCGGCGCAGTTAATAATACCGGTCAGCGGATATTGGTCCACAAAATCAAAAACCGCCTGTTCGCTGGTAATATCAAGTTGTGCGATATCGGTTAAGATGCGCTTATCTTCGGGCAGTAAATGTTTTAGGCTTTGCCCGAGTTGTCCGTCGGCCCCCGTGATTAAAAGCATGGTTTCTCCTTATATATAGTTCAAAAGAAGTATTATTCAAATAAAGATACGTACCTATTCCCAATTATAGCAAAATAAAAGTCCCGCTTATGCGGGACTTTTTGAAACTAGTTTTGAGCATTGTTTCTTGTATTTTTGCGTTTATGCTTTTCCACTATGGTTTGTACGAGCATGTAGAACAGCGGAATAAGGATTAAGCCGACCATCGTACCGATAAGCATACCATAGAATACCGGCACGCCGATAGCGCGGCGGCTGGCCGCACCCGCTCCGGTGGCTACCACCATAGGCACCATACCTAAAATAAACGTAAAGGCGGTCATCAATACCGGGCGGAAACGTTGGGTAAGCCCATCCATAGCGGCGTGATACACGCTGGCGCCTTGTTGGTGTTCGTCTTTGGCAAATTCCACGATTAAAATGGCGTTTTTAGCCGCTAAACCGACCAGTAGAACGAGCCCTAATTGCGCGTAAATACTCATGGGCATCCCGCTTATCCATAAGCCGAATAACCCCCCGCCTACGGCGGCAACGACGGACATCAACACCGGCACAGGAATTGTCCAACTTTCGTATTGGGCTACCAAGAATAAGTAAGCAAAGATAACGGCTAGGGAAATCAGTACAGCCAGTTGTCCTTGATTTTGCTTTTCCTGATAACTCATACCGGTCCACTCGTAAGCATATCCGGGCGGTAAGTTTTTAAGGATTTCTTCCGTACGGGCCATAGCCTCGCCGGAACTGGACGTTAATGCGGGAGTACCCATCACAGACGCCGCCGGATATTGGTTATAGCGGGAAATTTGCCGCGGGGAAAGGATATAACGCATATCTACCAAGGTTTCTAAGGGAACCAATTCCCCCGTAGAACTGGTAACATAGGTTTTTTTGATATCTTCGGGAGTCATGCGGTATTTCCCTTCGGACTGCATAATGACTTTGTTAACCTGCGTACCGAAGTTGACGTCTCCCACGTAAGCGGAACCTAAGTAGTTTTCCAGTACGGCAAAGATGCTGGAAACGGGTACTTTCATGGCTTCGGCCTTGGCGCGGTTTACGTCTAAATAAATATTAGGCGTATCGGCCCTAAACGTAGCATAGGCAATTTGCATAGTGGGGTCGGTCATCATTTGGTAGCCAATGGCATTGGCCGTATTGGCGAGAGCCTGATAATCAAAGTTATTTAAGGTTTGAATACGCAAATCCAAGCCGCCGGACGTCCCCAATCCCGGAATAGAAGGCATTTCTATCGCGCGGATGGTCGCTTCGGGGATAGAGGCGAAGCGTTGGTTAAATTGTTGCGCAATATAACTTTGTTTCAGGTTTTTGGTTTTACGTTGTTCCCACGGGTCTAACGCGACGAAGGCAATAGCGGTATTTTCCCCGCTGCCGCCCATGATACTAAACCCGATAACCGAAGTAACGTGTTTGACCCCCGGTGTATGTTGGATGCCGTCAATCACTTGGTCCATAACCGCTTGGGTACGGGCAAACGTGGCTCCTTCGGGGAGTTGTACGTCCACCATCACAATACCTTGATCTTCCACCGGAATAAACGAAGTTTGTATGAATTTTAAGAACCCAAAGTCTAAGGCTACAAACCCCGCAAACAAGAGCACAATGACAAACTTGCGTGAAAGTTTGCGCACGATATTCTTATATGTGCGGGCTCCGCGTTGGACGGCCATATTAAACCACCGAAGCGGGAAGAAAGTCGTTTCCTTAATCGGTTTTAACATGGTGGCACAAATAGCCGGTGAGAGCGAAAGGGCGTTTAACGTAGAGAAACACACCGCTACGGAAATCGTAACCGCAAATTGCGTATAGATTTTACCCGTAATTCCGCCCATAAAGGTAATCGGTACGAAAATGGCCAGCAGAACAAGTGTCGTAGCAATAAGTGCGCTGGATAGTTCGTCCATGGCCTGTTCGGCGGCTTGCTTGGCCGGTTGTTTTTCGCGGTTCATCAGCACGATTACACGTTCTACCACGCAGATAGCGTCATCTACCACGAGCCCGATAGCCAGTACGAGCGCAAAGAGCGTAAACATATTGATAGAGTACCCTAAGGCCATCATTACGGCAAATGTACCGAGCAAAGATACCGGAATAGTCGCCGCCGGAACAAGGGTAGCGCGCCAGTCTTGCAAGAACACGTAACATACAATAACTACGAGTATGAACGTAAGAAATAGCGTGAAAATAACTTCTTCTACCGAAGCGTTAATAAAGTCGGTCGTATCTACGGAGAATTCATATTTAAGCCCTTTGGGGAAGAACGGCTCTAAACGTTTCAGTTCGGCTTTTACGCCTTCTATGGTTTGCAAGGCGTTGGCGCCGGAAGAAAGGTTAATCATCAACGGGACCGAAGCATGTCCGTCAAAGGAAGAAGCGTGGCTGTAACTTTCTTGCCCTTCTTCTACTTTGGCAATTTCGGACAAGTGGACAAGCCCCCCCTGATCGTCGGTACGGACAATAATGTTTTTGAAGTCGTTGGCATTATTTAAGCGTCCGTCGGTTTGCAGGGCGTAAATCGTTAACACACTCCCGTCATTGGGGCGTGCACCGATTTTACCGAGTGAAGGTTGGTAGTTTTGGCTGGCAATCGCATTTTTGACATCTGTGGCGGAAATATTAAGTGCAGCCATTTTGTCGGGGTCCAGCCATACACGCATACTTTTGGCCGCACCGAACACACGCGCTTCACCTACACCATTAACACGGGAGATGTTTTTTTGGACGTTATTATTTAAGTAATCGCTGATTTCTAAGGTAGATAATACCCCTTCATCAGAACTAAACGATATAATACCCAAAATGTTAGAGGAACGGCGGATAACGCTGATACCGCGGCGCGTTACTTCAGAGGGAAGCAACGCAGTGGCTTGCGATACGCGGTTTTGCACTTTTACCTGTGCGATATCGGGGTTAGTACCGCTTTTGAACGTAACCGTAAGGGAGTAAGATCCGTCTGCAGAGTCGGAAGTCATGTAAAGCATATCTTCCACGCCGTTTACGGCTGATTCCAAGGGGATACCAACGGTTTTAGCGATAACTTCCGCACTGGCGCCCGGATAAGAGGCGCGGACCATAACTTCCGGCGGCGTAATATCCGGATAGAGTGCTACCGGTAAGTTTTTTAAGGCGATTGCACCCGCTAAACACAAAATAAGTGAAATAACGATTGCAAAACGCGGTCTGTTAATAAAAAATTTAGCGAACATTTCTTATTTTACCTCTTGGGGTTGTACTGCTTGCTCGGGCATTTGGGATTCTTGCGCGGGAGCGGCAGTTTCTTTTTCTTCGGCTTGAGTAGCAGGCTCTTTGTTTGGGGTGGCCGTGGGCAAATTTACTTCACTGACGTTGACTGCTTGCCCGTTGCGTAATTTTTGTTGGCCGATAGTTACAATGCGTTCTCCTTCGTTTAAGCCGCTAATAACGACATATTGCCCGTTGATAAAATCGCCGAGTTTAACGTATTTTTGCACAACAACATTATCTTGTCCTACCACCATAACGTATTGGCCGGTAGCATCTTGAGAAACCGCCGTTTGCGGAATTAAGAGCATGGGGCGGAATTTATCCGTACTGACGGTAACGTTAACATAGTTACCGGGGATAAGTTTATTTTCTTCGTTATTGGCTTGTGCATAAACGGCCATGGTGGCGGTTTGGGCATTGATTTCGTTATCTGCAAATACGGATGCTTCCGGCATCTCAATGGTCTGTCCGTCCGGCAGAGCGATTTGGATATCGGGATGCTTCGTGGTTAACTGGTCCATACCCGACAAACGTTCTTTATCGGAAATAGAGAAAACTACGCGGATAGGGTCCATTTGGATAACGCGGGCCAATTTACTGGAAGCCGCATTGACAAAGTTCCCTTTGGTCATTAAGGCCTTACCGATATAGCCGGTAATGGGAGAGCGGACCTCGGTATAATCTAAGTCTAATTTTGCCAAGTCTAAACTTGCTTGAGCGGCTTTGACGTTGGCTTTGGCATTGGCTAAATTACTTTCAGACATTTCCAAATCGGCTTTAGAAAGCATATGTTCTTTATAGAGCGCGGATTCGCGGTTATAGTCGCTTTGGATTTGTTTTAAGGATGCACTGGCTTTTTCAAAAGCGGCCTCGGCGGAAGTTACCGCGGCTTTATATCTCTTTTGGTCAATAACGAATAGGACGTCGCCCTCTTGCACAAAGGATCCGTCTTTGAATAACACCTGATCAATATAGCCCGATACTTGCGGGGTTACGTCAGAGGCGTTAATGGCTTCCACTTTGGCAATAAAGTTTTTTCCTAAAGCCATGGGTTTCTTTTGCAAGGTTTGCACGAGTACACTGGTCGCACCCGCACCGCCCATATTCATAGGGTTGGCCCCCATAAGTTTGCCTTTCACGACAAACCCGATAACAACCCCTATCCCGATAAGGATAAGGTATTTAATGTAACGATATAATGTTCTTCTTGTCATATTAATATTTTCCGATACTCCTGTATAAGTTGGCTTTGCTTAAAAGCAAGTTATAAAAAGCGGTAATTTTGGTTTGGCGTGCGTCCGCAAGTTGTGCTACCGCCGTAAGCAAATTGAGAATATCGCCTTTACCCACTTTATAATAGCGGAAAGCAACGCGTTCGTTTTCTTCGGCACTTTCCAACACCGTTTGGCTGATTTCATAAGAGCGCAATGCCGTTTTATAGTGTTGGTAGGAAGACCATACCTCATTTTGTATTTGTAACTGGATATTGCGGGTGTTTTGCTGTTCCTGCTCATAGGCGTAAGAAGCAGATTGTTTGGCGTAGGAATCGGCAAAACCGGTGAATATCGGCCACGAAAGGGTTAAACCGGCCGAATTATCGGTTTTATAAAGGGCGCTGTGTTTCCAATTATCATTGTAACTGGCAGCCGCTACGGCGCTTATGGATGGGAGCATTTTGGCTTTGGCATTTTTCAAATTAGCCTTTGCGGCCCGTTCTGCGCTTTGTTGGGCGTGAAATTCGGGGCGGTTGGCCAAGGCCTCTTCAAAGAGTTTATGGATATCATCCGTCTCAATTTGGGTGTATTGTTTGTCAAAGTTAGGTTGTCCCACCTTTAATTGCGTATTGGGGGTTAAATTGATGAGTACGGCCAGTGCCCCCAAGAATTGTTGTACGTTATTTTCGGCCTGTACGACAGCAAGTAAAGCCTGTTCGTATTGGGTTTTAGCCTGTAAATTGTCGCTGAGCGACACCATACCGAGTTTATAGCGTTTTTGGGCTTCATTGTAGGATTGCTTATAAGTTTCCGCAGTGGCTTTGGCACTGGTAAGCGATTCCTTTGCGGCCATTAAGTTTAAGTAAGCCGTTTGTACCGATAAAACCAGTTTTTGCAAATACGCATTATAATTAAAATCGGCGGCTTGTAAATATTCACGTGTTGCCGTGGCGCGGGCACTGCGCCCGCCGAAGTCAAAAAGCAACCAAGAAGCCTGTACTTTACCGGAATAAGGTTCGGCTTGGGTATAACTGCCGTGTTCCACGCGTTCGCCGGCAATATTGGCATTTCCGGTTAAAACAATGGTGGGCAAATATTCCGAGCGGGCCGTACCTAACGTGGCTTCGGTGGATTTTACCCCCATATATTGTGCCGAAAGGGACGGGTTGGTACACACGCCGATTTGGATTAAATCAGGCAAGGCCAGTTCGTCTTTGGTAACGTCCTTATCCACACAGCCTTTGGGCGGCTGCACGCGGTAAGCCCGTAACGGGTCAAATGCCGTTGCCGGCAGAGCCATACAGATCAGTAAGGCCAGAAGTAGGTTTCTTTTCATGCTTGTTGTATTCCTTTTTTGTATTGTTTGAGTGAGTTTAATATATTATTCCAAATAAAACATTTGATCTGGGTACGCAAGCCCGTATCTAATTTATCTTTACCCAAGATATGCACGATAACAAATTGGTCGCACTCAGATATATTAAGTTGCCAAAAAATGGTATGTATAAGCAAAATAAGTTCGGGCGTTTTTTCCTTAATCCCCGTTATACGCGAAATGATTTTTGTAAGAATTTTGGACATAGGGGATACGTAAGAAAGCAATAATTTAATCATTTCGTCCGAAGATTCCAACTCCGCATACGTAAACATACGCTCTAATTGAATATGTCGGCGGTCAAATTTCATATCCAGTAACCGGTCAAAAAGTCGGTGAAGCACTTCGAGTAATTGTTTAGGCGTCATTTTAGGGATTTGTTGTTCTTCGGGCAAGGCAACTTCCGTAAGCAGGGTAGCACGGCTTTGTTCAATTAAGTATTGGATAGTTGCCAAATAAAGGCCCTGTTTATCGCCAAAATAATAATGAATAGACGAAATATTTACTTTCGCTTCACTCACAATATCACGTACGGAAACGCCGTTATATCCCTTTTGGGAAAATTTACGGGCGGCCGTTTGTAATAGTTTAACACGCGTGTCCTTCATTTTGCTATCCTTTTATTTAATTATAGCAAAATGAAAGCACACTTTCAAACAGATGTTTGAATTTAATTATTTTTGCAGGCTTTTTTTAATACAGCGGTAAGATACTGGTAATAATTATTAGCGGGAGCACCTTGCAAAAGGGTTTGTAACTCTTTAGGCGAAATAAACCCTTTTTGAAGGGCAATTTCTTCCAAACAGGCAATTTCCACCCCTTGGTTAAGTTGCATACTGTGCACAAAATTGGAGGCTTGCAAAACGCTTTCGTGCGTGCCGGTATCAAGCCATGCAAAACCACGCCCGAGTTGGGCTACGTGGAGTTGGTGTTGTTGTAAATAAAGGCGGTTAAGATCGGTGATTTCCAACTCCCCGCGTTTAGAGGGCGTGAGCTGCTTGGCCAACGTGACGACTTGGTTATCATAGAAATATAACCCCGTTACGGCTAAATTGCTTTTGGGGTGAGCGGGTTTTTCTTCCAAGGTAAGCGCGTTACCTTGCGCGTCCATTTCCACGACGCCGAAACGTTCGGGGTCGCTTACTTCATAAGCAAACACCGTGGCTCCCGTTTTATTTTGGGTAGCGCGGACAAGGATATCTTCAAAGCCGTTGCCGTAGAAAATATTATCCCCTAAAATGAGTGCGCAAGCGTCTTGCCCGATAAATTCTTCACCGAGTAAAAATGCGTCCGCAATCCCGCGTTTAACGTGTTGGATAATGTAGGAAAGTTTTATCCCCCATTGGCTGCCGTCGCCGAGTACGCGCTTAAAATTATCATGGTCTTCGGGGGTGGTAATAATCAAAATATCCCGCACGCCCGCTTGCATGAGTACAGAAAGCGGATAGTAAATCATCGGTTTATTGTAAACCGGCAGTAAAATTTTGGAAATCGGCAAAGAAGCCGGATATAAACGGGTTCCCGCTCCGCCTGCTAAAACAATACCTTTCATAAAACCCCCTTGCAGTTTCTATTCCTACGATATAGACACCTTAATTTTTTTGCTTGTAAACTTCATTTTTTTGTACTTCGGTGGAACAGCGTAACCATTCGCAATAGCATACAAGCCAAATCAAACTGCATGCGTTGGCGCCATGCTAACCCGCTGCGCACGGAAGCCGTATTTAAGGAGTACCCGCCGTAATGGGTATAATTCTTACGGAAAGAACTCCAAATATAGCCGAAAAAGCCGTGGTTGCCCACGTGGTCTAAAATGTAGGTACACAATTTTTTATCCTGCACCATTTGAATAGAATTGATAAACCCGACTGTCCAAAACATATTGGTAATAAACGGCGGCGAATACGTTTCCGAACCGCGCGTATTGGAGCCGTCACCGGAAGTGACGGTATCAAAAGTGCATTTGTCCATAATTTCGCCTTGTGGCAGAAAAATTTTCCCTTTTTTATTCAAAATTTCGCTAATCAGTGCCAAATGCGGAAACATATTGGGTACATTATTATACATATTCATCAGCACCCCGCCGGTAATTATGGCAGTGCGATAAATTCCGGCCGGCAAGAACGTGCACTGGCGGAAAATACGCGCAATATCACTGGTTCCTTTAAGGTCGTCTTTGCGGGTAAGCAGTAAATCGTATGTACCGGTCTGCAACGCGTTTTCTATTTCCCACCAGAAGTCCCAACGGAAGGAATCGTCGTCGCAAACCACCCAAACATATGGTTTTTTGGCTAGTTCAAATGCACGGGCAATATTCGCGTTTCCCCCTATATTTTTGGGGTGGCGCATATGGGTTATATTTTTATATTTTGCCGCAAACTGCGCAATCACTTCCGACGAACCGTCTGTACTGGCATTATCCAACACCGTAATACTACACCCGTGTACCGGACTATCCGGCGCAGTAAGTTGCCCCAACGTGCGCGTAATATGCGGTTTGCGGTTATAGGTAGGAATTAAAATTTCTAATTGGTCGTAAAGATGTGTCATAGCATTTCCCCAAGATTATTTCTTCAAAGCGAAGTGTTTTTTGTACCGCTCCAAATGACGTTGATATTTGAGATAGGAAAAATAATATTTCGGTACAGATAATAATTGAAAAAGAAAACAACCCGTACTGATAAATTTTTGTTTGGTATTAAAAACGCTGTAAGCGGGAAGCAGATTTCCCAAATACCCTTTGTTCTTTTTCCAATTATTGCGGATAACTTTTCTGATGGTACACCAAAAAGGAACTCCTATAATGCAGTTTTCCACTGCTTTTGCTCTTATCTGCGGGTCGGAAAGCATTTCACAAGCCTGATAATATCCCAGTTCAATGGATTGACAGCGTGCCTTGGCGGGAATATCCTCTAACAACGAGATAATTACGGGAAGGGTTTTACTGTCCATATTTTCCTTTTTCCCTAAATTTATTTTCCCGTTCTTTTTACCGGCTGTAACGATATTGCCCGAAGTAACGACTATTTTCCCCTTCGTATTAAGCACTTGTGCCATAGCGGCTAAGTGGGGAAACCAAGTGGAAATGTTAGCATACATGGTAAGCATCACATTATCGTTGAGAATGCTTGTTTTATAGATGCAACTGGGAAGGAAGGTAACTAAACGATATAATTGACCTATTTCGGTGTTTCCTTGGGTATATTCGGTATTTACCACGATAGCGTCGGCATTATCTTGTATAGCCTGTTGTACTTCGGGCCAAAATTCCCAATGAAAATCGTCATCATCACATAATATCCACACATAAGGCGCGCTGGCTATTTCAAAAGCTCGGGCAATATTGGCATTGGAGCCGATATTACGTGTATGACGGATGTGGTGCAGATTGGGGTATTTTTGGCAAAAGCGGTTAATGATGTGCGAGGTATTGTCCGTAGAATGGTTGTCCAAAATGGTAATAGATAAATCTTTAACAGGGGAATCGGCTGCTAATAGGGTGCCGAGAGTGCGTTCCAAATCAGTGGCTCTATTATAAGTAATTAAAACAATTTCTAAGATTTGTTGCATGGCATGCTCCCTATATATTGGGCATAAAATTGCCGCATTCCTTCCCGGTAGGATGTAAAACGGAAATCGGGCAAGTAAGAAAGTAAACGGGAATTATCCCCCGTATATTGTTTATTGAGCCCTGCCGTCTGTACCTGAACCGGTAAGTCTATTTGTAATTCCTGCAAAGTTAATTTAGCCAAATCTACGATAGAAATACTTTGCGTGGGAGTAACATTGATAAATTTGTCCGACGGGAACGAATTTACAAAATGAGATACAATACGGCAAAAATCATCAATATAGAGAAAATCAAACACTACATTTTGGCGCAGTTCAATGGGTTGCCGTTTTACAATTTGTTGCAGCAAATAACTGGTCACACGGGAAGGGTGTTCCCCTAATCCGTAAATACCGAATAGACGTAAATTAACAATGTGGTCAAACTGCTTTATTTGCTCGGAAATCAAATACTTGGCATAGCCGTATGGATCTTGCGGAACGGATTTGCCGAAATCCGCCTCGGTTACTTTACGTAAATCTTGCCGTTTATCATATTCCGCACCCGACCCGACGGTAATCATAGGGATTTTGCTTTGGGCCAAATTTTGGAACATTTGCAAATTGGGGACCGCCACAGCATCCATTGTAGCATCGGGGGTAATACGCACGCCGTAAGCGGCACTGTGGATAATAAAATCAATGTGATTTTCTGCCAAATAACTACGTACAGCGGCGGCATCGAGTAAATTGAGTGCTGCGCTGCGCGGAGTAAATAAATGCTCGGCTGAAAGTGTATCTTTAAGATGTTTGCCGATAAATCCGCCGGAACCTGTTAGCAAGATATTCTTCATAAAAATTCCGACCAATCTAACCCGACATGTTTTTTTAACGTCTGCTGATTGCCGATACAATGAATAAACCGTTGAGGAATAGCAAGCCGTTTGAATTTAATGCCGATTCCCGATTCTGCTATAACCTCGGCTACTGCGGTGCCGAGCCCGCCGTTTTTCCAATGTTCTTCCAAGGTATGAATTTCCACCCGCTTATCAATTAGCGTTTGGAGCAATTCCGTATCAAGCGGGGAGAGAGTATGCATACTAATTAACCAAGGTTTTCGGCCTTGTTTGGTAAGGTATTCCCAATAATCATGGGCACTGGGGAGCATATTGCTTGTGGCAATGATGGCTATATCTTCGCCTTCTTTGAGAACAGAACCTTTGCCAAGTTGAATAGTGGTATGATTGAAAATCCCGCGGTTATGGCGGCCGATACGTATATAGGTGGGGTTGGTGTTTTGATACGTTTGGCGGATAAGTTGTTCGGCTTCGTAATTATCTCCCGGGGCACAGACCACCATATTGGCCAAGTTGCGCATTAAGGAAATATCTTCGAGGGCGTGGTGCGTAGCGCCGGAGGCCCCATAGGTAAAACCGGCTCCGATACCGACCAGTTTTACATTGGTGTTCATATAGGCTACATCAATGCGTACTTGTTCATAAGCACGGCCTACTAAAAACGGAATAATGGTATAAACATAAGGCTTTTTTCCCATTAAAGCCAATCCGCTAGCCATGGAAACAGCATTTTGTTCGGCAATACCTACATTAAAAGAACGTTCCGGAAATTCTTGGAAAAACGGCTCTAATACGGAAAATCCCATATCGGGAGTAATCAGCACAATATCGGGATCTTTACGAGCCAGATCAATTAACGTATTGATAAAAGTTTTTCTCATTTTTCCCCCAGTTCTTCTAACGCGGCGGCAAACTGCTCGTCATTAGGTGATTTGTAATGCCATTCCAATTTATTTTCCATAAAAGAAATGCCTTTGCCTTTGATGGTATGTGCCACAACGGCCAAAGGTTTCCCTTCCGGTTGGTAAGTTAAGGCCTCTTCGATTTGGGTTAAGTCATGCCCGTCTATATCTTTTACGTCAAAACCAAAAGTTTGCAGTTGGCGGGAAAGATGTGTTTGGTCCACTACTTTATCGGTGGCGGAAAACCCTTGTAAGCGGTTATTGTCCACAATTAAAACCAAATTGGAAACGTGATGTGTTCCGGCAAACATAACCGCTTCCCATACCGACCCTTCGTTCATTTCTCCGTCTCCGCAAATCACAAAAATTCGGCCTTTATGGCCGTTTAAGCGCTTGGCAAGGGCCATTCCCAGCCCGATGGACAAGCCATGCCCCAAAGAACCGGCAGACGCTTCAAAATAAGGTGATTTTTCTTTATCAATATGACAAGGTAATGTGCCGTTATTGAGCGCATAGCCGTCAAGCAGGGCTTTATCCAATAAATTTCGGTGATACAGGACCGCATATAGGGCGGCACTGGCATGCCCCTTAGATAAAATAATGACATCACGATCCGGCGTTCTTGCCACGTTCGCTATTTTGAAATAGAGCATATACAGCATATCTGTTACGCTTAGGGCCGCCCCGACATGAGACACTTTTGCTTTATGCACCAAGTGGATAATGGTTGCTCTGATTTGATTTAATGTATCCATTTTCTATTCCTGTATAACACTTCGTGGCACGGGAAAAACATAATTATTTTGTTTTCTCTCGCACGAAATCGTGAATTGCTTTTGAGGTGCGCGCCAGTTCCGCTTCGCTCAGTGCGGGGAATGTGCCGACCCAAAAGGTGTTATTCATAATAAAGTCCGTATTGGGCAACAAGGCATATTCTTTTTCCGTCAAATCACAGGATTTTAACAGACCCGAGTCGCCGATACGCAAGGCAATTTCGTCACTGACGAAAGCCGGCTGGCGCAGTAAATTGCCCGCAAAAAGCTGGCGCGTGCCGATACCATGCGCTTCCAAATATTCTACCAGTTGTTGTTTGGTAAACGGCGCCGAGGGCTTGACGGAAATTAAATAACCGAACCACGAGGCCTTTACCCCTTCGTTCACATGCGGCAAAATTAAATAATCTTGCAAATCGACTAATGCTTTGGTCAAATAAGCGGCGTTTTCCGTACGTTTTCGGATATAGCTCGGCAATTTTTTGACCTGACTTACACCAATAGCGGCTTGCCAATCGGTAATTTTTAAGTTGAAACCGACGTGCGAATAAGTATATTTATGGTCGTACCCGAACGGCAAGTTGCCCAGTTGCATATTAAAGCGGTTTTTGCAGGTATTGTCCGTGCCGGGTTTGCACCAGCAGTCGCGTCCCCAATCGCGGAATGATAAAATAATGCGGTAAAGCACGGAGTCATTAGTTACGACCGCCCCGCCTTCTCCCATAGTCAAGTGGTGTGCCGGATAGAAACTATAGGTGCCGATATGTCCAATCGTGCCCGCTTTTTTGCCGTTCCACTCCGCCCCGAGGGCGTCGCAAGAATCTTCAATCAGCCACAGGTTATGTTTTTTGCATAAATCTAAAATCACGTCCATATCAAACATATTGCCCAGCGTATGGGCAATAAAAATGGCTTTGGTTTTTGGCGAGAGGGCTTTTTCTATTTGCGTGGCATCAATGTTGTAGGTGCCGATTTCGCAATCTACAAAAACGGGTACCAAGCCTTGTTGGATAATGGGGTTGACGGTGGTCGGGAAACCGGCCGCCACGGAAATGACTTCGTCGCCTTTTTTGAGGCGGCGTTCGCCGAGTTTATGCGAAGTCAGTGCTGACAAAGCCAATAGGTTAGCAGATGAACCTGAGTTGGTGGAAAGCGCAAACTTTACCCCCAAAAACTCCGCAAATTCTTTTTCAAACTGGTCATTAAAACGCCCGGCGGTGAGCCACATATCCAAACTGGCATCAATCATGTGGAGCAAATCTTCTTCATCTAATAATTTTCCTGACGGCGGAATATACTTAAATTCCTTTTTCTTGCCGTAAACTTCGCGGTAATAATTGCTAGCGGCTTGTTTGACCGCCTGTCTTAATTCTTTTTCCATACAATACTCTCTTGATATTCGTGAATTTGGTTTAACGTAAATGCTTCCATGGGTTCACCTTGATAGTAACGCTTATACCACGCAACGGTCTTTTCAATGGCCTGCAGTGCCGTATACGCCGGCTCCCAGCCTAACACTTCTTTGGCTTTGGTAATGTCCAACATCAGCAAATTGGCTTCGTGTAAGTTATCGTATTTATGCACTTCCACTTTGCCCTTGCCGTAAAATTCCACTACTTTCTGCGCTACTTCCGCCACTGTAATCACACTTTCCGGACGTGGTCCCAAGTTAAAACCTTGCGCAAATTTTTTGCCTTGCGTAAAGAGCAAATGCCCTAAAAGTAAATAGCCGGAGAGTGGCTCTAATACATGCTGCCACGGTCGCGTGGCGACGGGATTACGGATTTCAATAACCTTGCCGGCTTCAATACTGCGTACGCAGTCAGGTATTAAGCGGTCTGCGGCCCAATCCCCACCGCCGATTACATTTCCGGCACGTGCGGTAGCCATGGCATACATTTTCTCTTCTTGTAAGAAAGAGCGACGATAGGAAGAAGACAAAATTTCCACGCAACCTTTAGAAGAGGAATACATATCATATCCGCCCATAGGTTCATCTTCTTTGTACCCGCGCGCCACTTCCTTATTTTCATAGCATTTATCGGTAGTGATATTAACAAATGCTTTGACGCTTCCGCAAGCGCGGGCGGCTTCCAACACATTGAGTGTGCCGATTACATTGGTTTCATAGGTAAGCACCGGCTCGGTATACGAAAGCCGCACCAAAGGTTGGGCGGCTAAGTGGAACACGATTTCCGGCTTAAACTCATCAAAGGTTTTACCTAGCAGTTCTCTGTCTAAAATATTGCCGACAACATGGACTATGCCCCGTTCCACCTTGTTGATTTCAAATAAAGACGGAGTGGTATTGGGTGCCAAAGAATAACCGCATACTTGCGCACCCATATCTTTAAGCCATGTGGTTAGCCAACTTCCCTTAAATCCGGTATGCCCGGTAACAAGTACGCGTTTACCGCGGTAAGTATCTTGCCACATGGTTAATCCTCCCATTTTTTCCAAGGGGCTTTGCCGCTGTGCCACAAATCGGTCAGGTATGTTTTATCCTTTAAGGTATCCATAGGTTGCCAAAACCCTTCGTGCTTATAGGCGTTTAATTGACCCGCTCTGGCTAATCTTTCTAAAGGGGAGCGTTCAAAGACAACATCATCTCCCTTATCAATGTAGTCCATTACTTCGGGCTGGCATACAAAAAAACCACCGTTAATCCAATTGCCATCTCCTTTGGGCTTTTCAACGAAAGAAGTAATGGTATTGGTATTATCTATGAGCAAGGCACCGAACCGTCCGGAAGGTTTGACGGCGGTCATAGTAATTAACTTGCCGGAGTTCTTATGAGCGGCAATTGATTTTGTAATATCTACGTCACTTACGCCGTCGCCATATGTCAACAGAAACGGTTCGTTATTGATATAAGAGGTTGCCTTCTTGATGCGTCCGCCGGTCATAGTATCTTTACCGGTATAGAGCATAGTTACGTTCCATGGTTCTTGACGTGTTTTATGAATAGTTACCTCGTTGGTAATCATATTAACAGTAATATCGGAGTATTGTTGATAATAGTTAACGAAATAGTCTTTAATGATATGTGATTTATAACCTGTAAGAACAATAAAATCGTTAAATCCGTAATGGGAATAAATCTTCATGATATGCCACAAAATGGGATACCCACCGATTTCTACCATAGGTTTTGGTTTTAGGTTGGTTTCTTCACTTAAGCGAGAACCTAAACCGCCCGCAAGAATAAGAACTTTCATTTCTCTCCCCTTTATATTGAGTATATTTGCTTATTATATAGGTATAGGTAAAAATGCTCAACGTATACACCCTTTCATTATATCATATCCCGTAAAATGAAACAAGCAAAACTACACAAAAATCAAGGGAGTTTTTATGATGATTTTTTAGAATAGGAAAACGCAAATATAGTTTCTAATCAATGGCTTATTTATGCGTTATTTTTTATTTTTCTGTTGGGGTTCGCTTTTTGCTTGGGAGCATTATCCCCGAACGCGTAGCGGATTCCGGCATATACACCCCAACCTTTCTCTTTACTGCCGGCCTCGTAACTGCCCAGCCCATACCAGTAAAGATCTTTCGTCAGTTTCATATTAAGACCCGCGTTGACTTCCACCGTACCGCCCGACATATTGCTCTTTTCGGTGGCTCCCGCATAGGACACGTTGCCTTTTCCGGCAAATTCGTGGCGGTAAGCCAATTCAATTAGTGGCTCAAGGAGCAACCCGTTGTCGCGCACCGCGTTGTATCCGAGCAGTACGCCCGCTTTGGCATTGACGTAATTGGTTGCGTCATATTCCATTTTGCCGTTGCCGTTACCCACATTGGCATCTGCTTTCGCGGCGTTCATAAAGCCGAGTTCCAATTTCGGCTCAATGCGCAGGAACCGGTCGCGTGCGAGTTCGTGCTTATAATCTTTCCCCGCTTCCACGCTCACAGCGAGCACGTTGCGGGTCGGTTTATACGATAGTTCGGTTCCGTCCGAAGCGTGGTTCTTCATATCCAGTTTTGTCCAGAAGTTACGCGCCGCAAGGTCCACAAACCACCCCTCTTCGTTGAGTAACGTCGCATAGACACCGATACCGGGCGATTGCCCCTTACCTTTATCATACACGCCGTCTTGCGTTTCGGTTTTAATGTTGGTGGCGTCCACAAACCCGACCATCACACCGGCGTACAACTTGTTGGGTTCTTCGGGCATAAAGAGCCAATCGTAACCGGCTTCCGCACCGAATAAACTCATATCCGTTTTGGCGAGATCTTTGACGGTCATCCCTTTGACGTAAGTACGCGCCCACACGCCCTGTTTGGCTTGCTCATTATTCATACCGCGCAAGTCGCCCATGCGGCGTTGTAAGGAGTTCATACCCGTTTGGGCAATCATGGTGTTCATCACGGGGATATTGAGCATAGTTTTGAACGTTTCGGTATAAGTACCGGTAGCGCGCAAGTAGTAATCATTCCCTACGCCCGCCGTGGTACCCTGTTGCAATTCGTAGATGTAACCGCCTTTATCGTAGCGGCCGCCGTCAAGGGCAAACGTGCCGCTGACCGCCGCACTGCTACCGAACTCTACTAACTTGATACCATCTCCTTCTGTCGATTCTGCCGCAACAACTGCGCCAACCACACCGCTCGCTACCTCGGTTAGTTTCAAATTTGCATTTCCCGTATAACTGCTTATAATATTCAGTTTATCAGCGGTTTGATTAGATAAGTTCACGTTCATATTAAATGTGGCATTATCTGCGGATAAACGACTCATTGTAAGTGTATTTAAGCCGCTTGTGTGGTGGATATGCACGTTCGCGTCGGCAAGGTTAATATTGCCCTGCAACGTGTTATTGCCGTTTACATAGATAGCACCGCCGTTTGCCGTAAGCCCGTTAATGGTGGCACCTTGATAAATGTTCATGGTGCCGTCGTTAAGGGTAGTGCCTACTGCCGAACCGCCGGAGGAAACGGTTTGTAAACCGCCGCTATTAAGCCAAGTGCTCTGCGCTTTTCCACTATTATAAATAACTTGCGAACCTGCCGAGTTAATGGTGGTATTACTCGTTACTGCACCGGAATAAATATTTTGACTACCGCCTGAATTAATAATAAAATTACTTGCAATTCCGTTAGCCAGTAGAAAATTTTCCCCGCGTTGGTTGATCCCATTTACGTAGGTAGAACTATCGTTCCCATAAATAACTACGTCAATATTTCCCCCTGAGTTTTGTGTAGTATTATATGCTCTTCCCCCAGAATAAATATATTGACGGGCACCCGAATTTATTGTGGTATCACTGGCTATTCCACCGGAAGCAATATTTTGGCTACCGCCCGAGTTAATAATAAAATTACTTGCAATTCCGTTAGCCAGTAGGAAATTTTCCCCACGCTGGTTGATCCCATTTACATAGGTAGAACTATCGTTCCCATAAATAACTACGTCAATATTTCCACCCGAGTTTTGGGTGGTATTATATGCTCTGCCGCCGAAATAAATATATTGGCTTCCCCCCGAATTTATCGTGGTATCACTGGCTATTCCGGCGGAAGCAATATTTTGACTACCGCCCGAGTTAATAATAAAATTGCTTGCAATTCCATTAGATAGTAAGAAACTTTCCCCGCGCTCATTAGTTCCGTTCACATACGTGGAACTATCTTCTCCGTAAGCAACTACGTTTACATTTCCACCTGAGTTTTGTGTGGTATTGTACGCTCTTCCTCCAAAATAAATATTCTGTCCACCACCGGAGTTAATTACGGTATCACTTGCTGCGCCACCGGAAATAATACGTTGCTCTCCCCGCGCATTAATGGTGGTAGAATTTGTTGTGCCACCGGAATAAATCCATTGTCTACCCTCGGAATTAAGGGATGTTCTTACGGCCACTGCGCCGTCAAAAACTCTTTGCTCTGCGCCGGAATTAAGCACCGTTTCCGACCCCACTCCGCCCGATACAAGATTTTGGTATGCCGTCGAGTTAACCACCGTATTATAGGCAATTCCACCACCGGAAACATATTGATAAGCACTTTCAAATATAGTTGTGCCTTGTACCAGCCCGCCGGAAGATATAATTTGTGTTCCGCCGGAGTTTACATGGGTATTGCTTGCCACACCACCGCTATAAATGGTTTCTTGTCCGGTTCCATATACTCCTGTTGAACTGGTTGTACCATATACCTTAATTTCTGTACCGCTACCTGCCGATAAATTTGTGCTTGTCACGCCGGAAGATACCGTGATTGTCTCCCCATACACCGGCATGGCTATGTTTTGCGCGAGTATCGCGCCCATGGTAGCGGTATAAACGATTTGTTTTCCCCCATTATAAATGCGGGAAACAAGACGCGCACCTAACCCGCGGCTGACTACGGCTGCGCTGCAACCGGAACAATACTGCTGCTCTAATGCTTGCACGCAAGCACTGCTATAAATGTTTTCATTCCCGTGTATGTGGCGGCGGTTTGACATATTTTGCCTTGTTATTTGGAGGTTTTCTACTATAAAAATACCCCCATATAAGGGGGCTAAATTTTTCGGAGAGGGAGCCCGCTAGACCCTCTTCGTAGTGGTAGTGCTTTTGGTAGCAAAACACTCCATTTATATTATATACATTTTGCGCAAAGCGTACTCTTCTTTTTTACCTTTATTCCAATTTTGCACCGGCCGCAAATAGCCCACTACGCGGGAAAAGACCTCACATTGCGTGCCGTGTACGTCTTTAAGTTCTGCCTGTAAGCCGGCAATTTTTCCTTTCAGTTCTTCTTCGCTCATAAAGTCCCCCATGGTTGTTTCCGTTTTGGAAAATACCACTATCAAAATCTATTAAAACCTATCAAATTGATAGTTCAGTTGCCGAGTATTTCTCGGGAGTTCAAAGTTGTAAGTTTTCCTTACAACTCCGGCAGGTATCCAAACACCTTTTTCCGGATTTACTGCAAATACTCTCGCCGAAATACTCCACGTACTGAGCATGCCGGCACTTTTTGTGTGTCATATTTTGATTTTTTGGAGCCACAAAAAGTATTGTTGCTCCCAACGGATCCGAAAAAATTGTAGTCTATGCTGTTTGTTTACAATTTTCCGCTAAAATAGAAATACAAATCATTTCATTTCTATTTTTGGCCAAAAATAGAAAAATAGTTTCCGAATCCTATAGATAAATAGATTTTTTGTTCATCTTGGTGCCGCGCCGGAACTAAGATAATCAATTACTTACATACACTATCATCTTCACATAAGCAGTAGTGTACAAGTAAAGCCCGCGCATTTTGCGCGTTTACGCCCTCATCCGCGTAGTCAAAGCCTACGTTGCATGCAGAGGCGTTACTTGCGCGGTATGTTACGCAGCCGCCAGCGGACATTATCATCAGAAAGACGGCTAACATTGCTTTTAATCGCATTTTCACGTTCCTCTTCTCTCGCGCGCCGCAACAACTCGGCTTTAAGCGCGGCTAATCGCTCTGCTTTGCGTGCTTCGGCGCGGGCGTATACAAGCACCGCACCGAAAGCACAAACCGCAAAAATAAGCCAATATAGCACTATTTCGCCTCTTTTTCGGCCTTGCCGATAAAAGAGCCATCGGCGTTGCACAAAGACAACGCGGAAAGCACTTTAATAATCTTTGCTAACACGTTGTCATCCTTTTGCGTGGGGGTCAACTTCACAATCAGCGTGGCTAAGGCCACCGCCGCCCCGATAATTTGCAATGCTTCATCGTAATGTTCGGTTATGAATTTAATCATACATACTCTCCTGTTTTCATCATTTCAGCCAATTCCTTTGCACGCCGTCCGGTCTGCGCGGCCCAACGGCTGTTTAACATCTCTTTGGCGGCAGTAAAATAATCACTTTTTTTAAGTGCCGCTAAAAACTTTTTGAAAGTAAGCAATTTTCCTATACCCATGTTAAAGGACATATCCACAAGTACGTATTGCCTTGCATCGTCTAATTGACTAGACCATGATATATTGGCACCAACTTCCATTTGCGCCAATGCTAGATCACGTTGCAGAATGTACTCGGCCATATCTACTGTAATACCGTTTTCCAAGTTATGCCCATATCCAATAGTTAAATGGCCGGTGGGGCACATGTACGGTTTTAGCCGTAGCCCCTCATACCGCTTAGTGCGTTCTATCCATTTATTTTCCATTTGTATTCTCAATATTCAGCTTAGTTTCAATACGTACGATGCGCCGGTCAAAGTTGTTGTGCTTTTCTACCTTTGTTTCCAACCGCGCAATATCGGCCCTAATCGCCTTTAATTCGCCCCATGCTTTACCAAAGGCAAATACAATAGAACCTACCGCGATAACGATTTCTATTAGTTCTCTCATATGTTTTCCCTACGGAACCGGGACTTCTAATGTTTCTTGTACTAATCCGTTGATGTCATTCGTGTTAACTTGCAACGGATATATACAGACAGGCGTATTGTTATAATTCAATTCAATGTCTGTTATAATTTCTTTTCCTGAGGGATTTAATGTTATTACAGATATATAACTGCTTTCTCTTAAACCATAATAT